>WFLX010030607.1_pt1 | contig 26386 bp, 21 predicted proteins | sample 4967041 | NCBI WGS metagenome assembly WFLX01 (sample SAMN12857096, study PRJNA449069) | gut metagenome | isolation source: stool from male and female vole | host: Microtus ochrogaster | place: USA:Florida | collected 2017
GCCACAACTGTACGCCCCACTCACGAAGCCGGCTCACAAACCTCGTCCGGCGGAATATCGACAGCAGTCCCCCCGCGATTATCACTGCGCCTACGCACGACACCCACACCAGCGGATTGCTCACTAACGCCATCATGTCCCGCCCTATCGGATATTTCACCAAAAAGGCAGCGATGGCATCATGAGCCACAAAAAAAGTAAGCAGCAAAAGCAATCCTACAGTGATCGTGTCGGCAAGACGGTCGGCCACTATCGAACCGAACACCTTGGTAAAAGGCGCCTTCTCCCGGCGGGAGATATACGTGCACCGCCACACCTCACCAAGTCGCGGAAAGACAAGATTGAGCGCATAGCAGCCGAATATAGAGCAACACAGCGCCATAAACGGCGGACGGATGGAGAGCGAGTCCAACTGAAGACGCCAGCGAGCCGCACGTATCACGTGAGAAAATATCGAAAGAAACATCGCCAAGAAAATCCAGAACAGATCGCAGCCCTCACGGATAATACGCAACATCTCCCGGAAATTCACCATCCGGAACATCACATACACCAAAAGCACCGTAAAGACCACCGGCAAAAGATAGCCCAACACGACGCCGACTATCCCTTTTTTGCCCTTTTTTTCTATCTCTACTTCACTCATTATCGATTTCTTTCGCTATTTTTATGCAAAATTACCAAAAAAATCCGATTTTTTTTGCTCGTAATATATTTTTTGCCTAAATTTGCAGTCGCAATTCTGCGCAACGCGTGTATTTTTACACTCATGGCCCATTCGTCTATCGGTTAGGACGAGAGATTTTCATTCTCTAAAGAGCAGTTCGACTCTGCTATGGGCTACTAATAATAAAAGCATAGTAAAATGGCAAACCATAAATCATAAATTAAGAGAATTCGCCAGACTGAAAAAAGAAGAATCGAAAACCGTTACTGGNCGAAAACTGNTCGTAATGCAGTCAGAAACATCCGTAAAATGACAGATAAGACCGCAGCTACAGAAGCTTACAATAAAGTATCTGCTCTCTTGCAGCGTCTCGGTCGCAAAAATGTGATTTCTCCCAACAAGGCCGGCAACCTCTGCTCCGGACTTATGAAGCACATCAACAAACTCTAAAAGAGTTTACGGCCCATTCGTCTATCGGTTAGGACGAGAGATTTTCATNCTCTAAAGAGCAGTTCGACTCTGCTATGGGCTACTTCCCCAAATCCATCCTATCCCCGATGGGCGATACTGACAAAACGTCATTGTCGCCCATCACCCTTTTTAAATACCCTCTCTCCTCAGACTTAAAATTTTTCAATACCCCTCTCCCCTCAGACTTAAAATTTTTCTTACCGGGTTGCGGCTTCAGCCGCAATATCATAACTCATCACTCTGACTTAATACCTAAAAAAAGCCGTGTCCGAAGTAAAACAACGCCTATTAGATTATCTAAGATATAAAAACATATCACAGAGAGAGTTTACCGACTCACTTGGAGTAAGCAATGCCTACATCGGAGCCATGCGACGCTCTATATCCGATGATAAAATCCGACTCATCCGCAGCCAATTCCCCGACCTCAACACCGACTGGCTGCTATACGGCGACGGTAACATGCTCCGCAGCGAGGCCGCATTCAAATCCCTCTCAAGACGTGACGACCAACTCATCCCTCTCCTCCCCGTAGATGCCTTCGCCGGTAGACTACAGGATTTCTCCACCGGCGTCGGTCTCAACGACTGCGAAATGATACTCAGTCCGGTAAAGGGAGCCGACTACGCCATACGCGTCTCCGGAGACAGTATGGAGCCCAAAATCCATGACGGCTCCACCATCCTGATCAAGCGCATACGAGAGGCCGCTTTCATCCCCTGGGGCAACAGCATGGTAATCGACAGCGAAAACGGTGTGCTCGTCAAAGACGTCTTCCCCGACAGACACAACCCCGACTGCATCGAGGCTCAAAGCATCAACCCCAAATATCCGCCACTGAGCATCCCCCGCTCAAGCATCTACGGCCTATACCGCANCTTNGCCTCAATNCAAANCTTCGNCACATGCTGAAAAAGATTACTNCTTATCGCTGCCTTNCGGCCTAAAAATCTTTCTTACCNGGTTGCGGCTTTAGCCGCAATTTAATANTTCCGACCAAAGTGAATATCCAGAGAATAGAAAAAATCCCCTCCACCCACACCGCCCTGAAGACCGGAGCCATCATCCTACCCCCCTTCACCATGCTCATAGCCCATGAGCAGACAGCTGGGCGAGGACAGCGCGGCAATCACTGGGAGGCAGAGCCGGGACTCAACCTCACTTTCTCTTTCNTNCTCAAGCCGGTCCCCGTCCCGCCGGCACAACAANTCNTCATATCCGAGGCTTTCGCACTCGCTNNTGTAGATACACTCGCTGAATACGATATCCGGGCTACCATCAAATGGCCCAACGATATCTACGTGGGCGATAAAAAAATCGTCGGTATTCTTATCGACCATTCCCTCACCGGAACCAACATCGACCACTCGCTTCTCAGCGCCGGACTCAACATCAACCAGACACGCTTCCTCTCCGACGCTCCCAATCCTACCTCCATGCTACTCGAACGCCCCGGCAATCCCTACGATATCCCCAACGATATCCCCTATGATATTCAAGAAGTCACAGCCCGACTCGCCCAAAATATCGAGCAGCGACTCCATAGGCATATATACGGCAAAGAGACACCGCATGAACAATTCATGCAGCATCTCTATCGCAATGACGGAGCCTTTCATCTATACCAAGACAATATAAAAGAGGAAGAAATCCGGGCAACCATAGCCGACGTAGCCCCCGACGGCCTACTGACCCTGACACTCCCCGACAACTCGAAGCGCCAATATCGCTTCAAGGAAGTCACCTTCCTCCTACCACAGCCTTAAATGAGCCTTTCTTACCGGGTTGCGGCTTTAGCCGCAATATCATGACTAATCACTCTGACTTATGACCTCCCTCATAACTCATCACTCTGACTTATGACCTCCCGCGCCAGCGGCTCAAGAATCCCACTGCTGATATTGCGCAGTTCATTCCCCGATATTTTCGGCCGGGGAATATACAGCGCCTCCTCAATCCCGCCCGTGCCTTGCGGTGAGAGTATCAACCGATAGCCCTCCACACCTCCTGCAAAGGGTAATATCTCACATCGCGCACGAGCCTTCTGCTCGCGCATCCAGCGCGGAGCCGTATCACCTAAGGCAGCGACAAGACCGCATGCCGTGCCGTCGTCAGGGCGCGTGGCTCTCTCCACAGCGTGGGGCCAACCATACATCTTCACCCGGCGAAGACGAAGAAAGTCGCCCGGCAGTTCGCATTCCACATATCCTTCATTGCCATAATCGGCCGAAACCTCCAGCCTCTCAAGCATATCCGACACACAGTCAAGAGTCTCCAGCGGAGCCTCTGATGTCAGGCGAACGGCTATATCCTCCGCTGTCAGGGCGCAGATCTGCTCCAGGTTGACGCTGTGAGCGCCTCCGTGGAGAGTGCGGTCGGGCAGTTCGCCCAACCGCACCGCTACCATGTCGGCAAGTCGCGTTAACGATATGTTCATGACTTGTGCTCGCAAATCAGTCCGCTGCGATATTCCCCACTCTCTTCGATGAGGCACTGCAGTATCGGATCTTCCGTGACAAACTGAGCCGGAGCACTACCGTAGCCACTGCTGCTCCCTCCGGTAAATTCCACCCTTACAGGAGCCGTGGCAGTGCCTACAATCAGGGTCAGCTCCATGTATCCGGGTGCATGATATCTCTTTTTCATCTTTTCTTATCTTAATTTAATTAAAGTTTGGTCCAGAAAGTCTGCTTCGTGCGGTTGTCGCCGCTGCACACCAACTTGGTCACACCCTGCCAGGTCTGCCCGCTCTTGGCCTCCTCGGAGATGCCGGGGCAGTCGCACAGCAGATAGAAGGTCTCGGGAGTCTGGCCTGCCGGCTCCGGTGCCTCCTCACTGTTCCACATCTTCACGAGAGAGGTGCCCGCGCTGTTACCCTCGCCCTCTATCCAGATATGACAGCTGCCCTTCAGAGCCACCGCGTCCCAGATCAGGATGCCGTTGCGCGTTGCCTCCTCACCGTCTACACGGTCTGAAAAACTATGCTCCGCACTGTAGACATAGTGTACAAGACGGTCCTCACCTATCAACGCTCCGGAATTCGACCAGCCCAAGCGGTCAAGCGTCGGCTCACGCTTTATCTCGATGTCGCCGAAGACGGTGTGGAAGTTGGTCACTGTCCATCCCATNGAGTTCACNTTCGTAGTGATCTGNATCTCAGGATGCTTTGNATAGTCGATACNCNGTANCTTCTCAAGCAGGTTCTTGCCCGCCAACAGCAACGCGGTCNTAGGNANATCCTCACCGGTGAANAACATCTTCGCCAGGCCGATAATCTGCTCGACAGTCCAGGCACCGCTCTGTCTCACCTCGCGCTTGAACTGCCAGCGAAGTCCCTCGGTGGTGTAGATATACTGCATGCCCATGCGCGGAACGTTGACCTTCATCTTGCCCGGACGACCGGCCCACAATGTGCGGTTGCCGCGCACCTTGAAGTTGGCGATTGCCTGCTCCGCGATTATCGCCTTCGAGAAGGGGATGCGCTTGCGCTGTGACTCGAAATAGTCGCTCACCACCTGGTTCATACCCCTCTTCTGAAGGTAGACACGCGAGGGAGAAGGTACGATCAAGTCAGGATCCACCTCTTTCTGCGTCTCATAGAGGGAGTTGGCAAGGATTGAAATACGAGTGCCTTGCGGGATATCAGGCACGCTGCAGAACTCATCGCCTGAAGTCGACTTCTTGCCGTTGATGGCACGTACTATAGGATTGCCCGTCGCTGCATCATGGCCGGTGACAAAGAGCATCAGCCATTTGCCCGGAGTGCGCTGTTCGCCGTTCGCGTCAAAGCCGTCTACACCCTCCACAAGCAGCGTGCCGTAAGGACGAGGCAGATTCTGGTCTTTTGCCTCCAAAGGGAGAATGGCGCTGAAGCCGGTGCTGCTCTTCAGGTCGGCACTCGTCGTAAAACCGGCCGCCGGTTCGTCAATCATAAAGTGGTCTACCTCCGGAGAGTCTACCTTCACACGCTTTGCACGAAGCATCAGGTTCATCAACGGTGTGTCATCGCTGTTAAAGCGGAACAGAGCCTCATCGATATCGGTCTCCATCAAATTGCCGGGTGCTATACCACCGGTCATCTCGGCTACATTGCTGACGGTAGCCGCGTCTTTCATTGTTGTTTCCATAATTCTATTTTAATCTCAACTTATTAATATATCTCTAAAGTAAATACTTCATCACTCATCACTCTGACTTCTGACTTATCTCGCTCCAAGCGCAAGATCAAAGATAGACCGTGCCGCCTGCATGGCCGGCGCCGGAGTGCCTCCCAGGCGTGGCACCTTCTCCGTCATCGAGACGCCGGCAAGTGTCTCCGTTATTACCGCATTGCGTCCGGCTATCTCACCTGCCGCGTATGCCTCGGCCACTTTCTGCTCCATTTCAGCCTTGAGTCGTGTCATCTCTTCGTTTAAGCGACTCTCCGTCTCTATCAATTTCTGATTAAGCATTGCTATCTCTTCCTGAGCCTTAAGGGCATCCAACAGCCGACGTATCTCATCTTCAGTCACCCTTCCGTCTATCAGACCGACACAAGCCGACATCACCATCTTCAAAACAGATTTGTCAGACTCCTCCGGCTTCTCCGGCTCTTCAGGCTCTTCAGGTTCCTGAGGCTCCTCCGGCTCCTGAGGTTCTTGAGGCTTCTCTGTATCCTGAGGCTGCTCCTGCTCTTCCGGGCTCTCTGTGTCATTCTCTTCTGTGCCATCAGTTCCTGACGAGGCCTCTGCGTCAGGAGTATCAGATGCCTCTACATTTTTCTCCGAGGCTTCATAATTCTCGTAGTTCTCATAGTTGTCAAAATTCTTCTCTTCCATAATGGTAATTTTTAGGGAGTTAATCGTTCTTTTATTTTCACGACACAAAATTAATCTCACTTTTATCCATTTTTATGATATTTTTTGACAAATCTTTTATATCTTTGCAATGCTAAATAAAAAAATAGCAATCCTAAACCCACCGCGGTTCTACAGGAAGTTCTACTATTACTATTATTTACACATTATTTATTACATTTTATGTTTTTGCTCTTCACGAGCCTGCCAAAAGAAAATTATGAAAAAGAACGGTTCCATTTCCCTCTACACTGAGGAGAGAGATCTTGCGCTACTTGCCGCATTCAAAAGTGAAATCGCCTCCAGGCCTATCCTCGACCTCGACGATATCTTCGCTCATATCGCTTCACGTGTGCCCGCTCCTCGCTTTTACGTCTCCGAGGAGAGGGCGCTCCTCACGGTCAAACATCATCTCAAGACAGGTNGATGGCNCCCCTCATCNAAAATCCGACAANCCCTCTTTGCCGAGATTGAGCNCCAAGCCCTCCTATACATAGAGAATAAGGAGGCCGAANATCTGACAGACGCCATATANCTCGCCGTCAACGACCCNGNTCCCCAGTTCTACCTGACCCCCNGCACAGTCCGAACCTATATCTATCGCCTNACCTCCAANAACCAATACTAGAANCCCCCAATTAAAGTCCTCAAATTTTTGTCCAAGGGGCGAGCTTCAGCGAGCCCAAACCTAATCCCTAATCACTATGACCCCTGACTTAATCTTCAACCCCTACACCGGCCAAAAATCCCCCGGCCAAAGATTCACCCTCCGTCTCGGAGGCATCCCCGTGGCATTCCCAAGACAAAATGCCCTGCACGCAGAGCAGGAAATACCCGTCACCATGCGAGAAGACCCGTTAGTGCAGTCCCTTCTCGCCACTTCCTCCCTTCACGACACTGCCCGCGCTCTCGCACTCACTCCCGAGCAGGTGGCCGAGCGCTTCTTCCGGCTCCGCTGCCTTCACGATTTCCCCTATTGGGCAGCATGTCTCGTCCGCATCAAGCGCAAAGGGGGCGGCGAGGATGTTCCCTTCATCCTCAATAAGCCGCAGCGACACCTCGTGGAGACTTTCGAGTCTATGCGGTGTGCCGGCAAACCAATTCGCCTTGTCCTGCTCAAAGCGCGTCAATGGGGTGGCTCTACCTGCACCCAACTCTACATGGCCTGGCTCCAGATGATGCATGCCAAAGGACTCAACTCCCTCATCATCGCGCATCAAGGCGCCGGCTCGGAGGAAATCAAGGATATGTTTGACAGAATGATAGAGGCCTATCCGGCTGATATGCTTGCTGATATAGACGAGACTCCCGACAAGGGACCCAAAACCAAAAATGCGGGCCGCTCCGGACTGGCAATGCGCATCCCGGCAAGAAATTGCAAGGTGAAAATCGGTTCGGCAGAACGCCCCGACTCCTGTCGCGGAGGCGACTATAATCTCGTGCATCTCTCCGAGGTCGGCATCTGGAAGAAAACGCAGGGTAAATGTCCGGAAGATATCGTCCGCTCGGCTTGCAGCGGTGTGCTGCTGCAGCCGCTCACCATGATCGTCATGGAGAGCACCGCCAACGGCACCGGCACTTTCTTTCATCGCGAATATCTCGCCGCTGCAAGGGGTGAGTCGCAATTCAAGGCACTCTTCATCCCCTGGTATGAAATCGAAGCCTACCAACTCCCTCTCTCCCCGGANGANGAAGAGNAATTAANGCTGCGTATCGNGCGANGAAAAGANANCGATGCCGACACCTCAAGAGCCCCCTCCGGGCGCTATCTCCGGAGCCTNNATNACCGTGGCGTCNCGNTTCNGGCCNNCGCCTGGTATCTTCAGGAGCGCTCAAAGTATTCCGACCAGGCGCAGATGGCAGCCGAATATCCCACGGATGATGTGGAGGCGTTCGCTCATAGCGGTGCTCGCGTCTTTGATAGAACGGCCGTAGAGCGTATGCGCGGGCATTGCTGCGCGCCCAAAATCGTCGGCGAGGTTATCTCAGATATTCCGGACGGCAGACCGGGATGCGTCGAGAGCGTGCGCTTTGTAGAGGGTGCGCAAGGTGGTCTCCGGGTTTGGTCGCCACCGGCCGACGCCCGCCAATACGTCGCCGACAGATATCTCGTGGTGGTAGACGTCGGAGGGCGCTCCGCAAAGGCCGACTGGAGCGTCATCACCGTCATCGACCGCATACGCATGGCGCAGGACGGGCCTCCCGAAATTGTGGCACAATGGCGCGGACATTCGGATATCGACCTTCTCGCCTGGAATGCCGCCCGTATCGCTGCATGGTATCACGATGCGCTCCTCGTCATAGAGAGCAACACCATGGAGAGCCGAGACAGAATGAGGTGGGTTGAGGGCGACCAGGCTCCCTTCATCCTGCGTATGATCAGAGAAGAATACTATAATCTCTACGAGCGTGCCTCCAACGGTGACGAAATCCGTGAAGGAAGACCCTCAAGACTCGGCTTTCACACCAATGTCAGCACCAAACCGGCCATAATATCCAATCTCGTAAAGATGGTGCGTGAGAACGCCTATATAGAGCATGACGAGGAGGCGCTTGACGAACTGATCACCTACGAGCGTCGTCCCGACGGAAGTTACGGAGCAATCATGGGAGCGCACGACGACATGCTGATGACCAGAGCAATAGGCCTCTTCATCTCCCGCTACGAAATGCCCCTCCCCGCCCCCCTGCCCCACTCGCAGCAAAACTCTTGCACCCCTTATACCCAATACGAAAGCCCCTACTCCCAATATCGCCGCCGCCAAGCAAACGCCACAGAAAGCACCCTATTCTAAAGAGCATATTGGATTTGGCCTTTGGCCCGTGTGAGGGCTTTAGCCCGAATATCCCCGATATCATCTTTAGCCCGAATATTAATCTAAAAAATAAAAACAATGCTTACAAAAATCCAGCAATCCTATCTCTCCCTAAGCGATTTCCGAAAAATGCGAGCACGCGCCAAGCGATACGCATACGGCCGCCAATGGGACGACACCGTAGCAGTCAACGGCACCACCATGCGCGAAGCAGACTATATCCGAGCACAAGGCTCCGTGCCTCTGAAAAACAATCTTATCCGCAAACTCGTAAGAAGCGTCCTCGGTGTCTTCCGCAATAGTTACACCTTCCCCCATCCGGAGCATCTCGGACTCAATCCCGACTCCGAAGACGACCTCCTCCGATACTCCCGGCTTACTCAAATGGCCGATGCCAACCGCCTGCAGGAAATATACGCCCGAACAATGGAGGAATTTCTGATCTCCGGAATGGCAATACAGCGCATCACCCCCGACGTGCCGCTACCCACACTCAATTCTCGCGCTCCCGTCGGCACCCTGCGCGCCGATTACGTCTCTCCGGATGCCTTCTTCTTCAACGCTGACTCCCGCGATTTTCGCGGCTGGGACGCTACACTCGTCGGAGAAATACACGATGTCGACTTCCCCTCGCTCTGCGCTGTCTTCGCTCGTTCGCGCGATGACGTCAAGCGACTCGCCGCCATATATCATATCCCCGGGAATACATGCCGCGACAACCCCGCCACGCTCTGCCGCGTCTATGAGGCATGGCATCTCGACTGCGTGGAGAGATACCATATCCACGACACGCAGCGAGGAGAGATCTACAAAATGGAAGCAAACGATTTTGATGCCCTGCCGGCCCGCGAAAGAAAGCGCCTCAACGCTACCTGGTTTTGCGACAAGATATGGCGATACTCTTTCCTGTCACCCTCCGGAGAAGTGCTCGCCGAGGGACCTTCGCCGCTGCCTGACGGTCTGCATCCATATATCTGGACGGCTTACCCCTTTATCGACGGGGAGATACACTCCTTCGTGGATGACGTCATCGACCAGCAACGTTTCACCAACCGCCTTATCACTCTATACGACTGGGCAATACGTTCTTCGGCTAAGGGTGTGCTGCTCTTCCCGCAGGAGGCCGTGCCACCCGGCGCCGACCTCAACGCGCTCATGGATGAATGGAGCAAGTTTAACGGCGTGATACTCTATCGCTCCAAAGGCACCCCCGCCGTGCCGCAGCAAGTCAGCGGTGGCACCGCGCAAGCGGGCATCACCGAATTGCTCAATATTCAGTTAAAGATGTTTGAGGATATCAGCGGTGTCAATTCCGCCCTGCAGGGACGTCTCGAAAGCAGCACTACCAGCGGCACGCTCTACGACGCTCAGATGCGCCAGGCGCTCGTCAGCCTGCAGGATCTGCTACAGACTTACAACGCCTTCATACGTGAATGCACACTGCGCCAGCTGGGCATCGTAGCCCCTAACGGCAACGGTTGATTTTCATCAGTATGCCCTATCGGGGCGTTTATGAGCCACGGAGTCGCGATTTTCCATTCTCGGAATCGCGACTCTATCATTTCATTCATGCTCTCGAAATTGCGGTCGGCCGAATAGTCGGTAAATTGGCCGAAGACCATCCCCTCTGCCGCCTCAAGCGCGCCGCTCAGATAGAGCCGCGTAAGCATTCGCTCCACCTGATATATCTTTTCGCCGACATCCTCCAAGAAGAGCACTTTACCGCGCAGCCNATNCGGTGAAAGTATGTCATACNGTGNGCCCGAAAGGCCGTTAAGCACTGCCAAGTTGCCCCCCGTTGCAAGGGGACCGCTCTCCTTCCCTCCTAAGATAAACTCCATTTCTCCGATATGATACGGATTTTCGGGAGTGCCGGTCTTTCCTTCAAGTAATTGCATGGTCTGTTCGGTCACCGGCGAGTCGGGATAGAGGGTAAGTTGCTTGGCCATAGATGCATGCAGCGATGCCACACCGGCATGTTGCCACAGTGCGTGTAGTGCCGATATGTCTGAAAAGCCTAATAGCCATTTGGGATTGGCAGCCACGAGTTGCGGCGAGATATGACGCAGAAGATGCACACAGCCATAACCTCCGCGCGAACAGAAAATCAGGCGTATCTCCGGGTCGGTGAGCGCTGTCATAAGGTCGGAAAGGCGCTCGGAGTCGCTTGCTGCATACGTGCCGTGGCGTGGTCCGCGAGCATGAGGCATCACTACCGGACGGTAGCCCCGCTCGCTCAGATACGCCTCCGCACCGTCTATATATTCCGGCTTGATTTCCGTCGCCGGGGTGATAATCGCTATCTTGTCGCCTTCGCGTAAATATCTCGGTATCTGCATCTTATCTTTCTTGTTATCAGATCATCAGGTCATCAGGTCTTCTTGCTGCATGCGGGTCAGAAAGACACGGGTATTCCGGTGGCGCTCTCTATGCGTGCCGCTATCTTCGCCAGTTCATCCTTCTCTACCTTTACGAGGCGCTCCTCAGGCGTAGAGCGGTCAAGGGAATAGATCATTATGCTGCGGGGGCGGATAGCCTTGTAAGCCTCGATAAGAGCCTCTATCTCCACCGGAGTGGTGTTGTCTATCTTTTTGCCGTCATGCTCCCCGCGAAGGAACATCGTCTGGATGATGCCCGTTCCCTCAAATTGTCGCAGAGCCTCAACGACACGCTCCACAGTAAAGTCTTTCGACTGCGGCTGGTCGATAAGCCGCATCATGGGCTCTATGGCTGAGTCTAACTTCAGGATATTATTGTCCACCTTGCGCAGGGCCTCCGCCACTTTCGGATCAAAGATACGTGTGGAGTTGGTGAGCACCGAGACTTTTGCCTCCGGATAATGCTTGTCCCTCAACGAATTGACGATGTCTACAACCTCGCTGAAGTGGGGATTGAGTGTCGGCTCGCCGTTTCCTGAGAAGGTAATCACGTCGAGTGTCTCGCCGTTATCCTTCATAGCCTTGAGTTTCGCTTCAAGGTCGTGAGCCACCCGCTCGGTGGTAGGCAGTCCGGTAGTGCCCGTGCCCTGCGAATTATAGCCGGCCTCGCAATATACGCAGTCAAAACTGCACACCTTGCCGTCATCGGGCGAAAGATTGATACCTAAGGAGACGCCTAATCGCCTCGAATGTATCGGCCCGAAGACCGTGCTATGAAATAATACTGTCTGATCTTTCATTTCTAAAATTCTTTATCTTTTGGAGGAATTGAGGATGGTGGTTTTGGGAAAGCATGCGGAGAGAAGATACAGCGCTACGAGCAGCAGAACTATAGTGGCCGAAGCCGGTACGTTAAGAAGATATGCCAGCCATAAGCCGCCTATACATCCCGCTAATGAGACTATGCCGCTTGACAACAGCAGTCTGCCGTAATTACGGGTGAAGCGCTCCGTAATCATCTGAGGAAGCGAAATCAGCGAGATAAGGAGCATGATGCCTATCATGCGTATCGTCATCACTATCGCCAAGGATACAAATACCGTCATCATCGTGTCGATGAATTTCACCGGCAGGTGTCGGGTAGCGGCAAAATCACGGTCGAATGATATATAGACTATCAGATTGAAAAAGAGGCGATAGAATACGGCAAGGATAAGGGTGAAGGCGCTGAATAAGATGATGTCATACCGGCTTATGGTCAGCACATTACCGAAGAGGAAGGTGTTGAGGTCAGGCACATAGCCGTGAGTCAGCGAGATGAAAAGGATACCTATCGCCATGCCTAATGCCCAGATTACCGCTATCGCCGAGTCGCGCCTGGCGCCGCGCTGCGAGATGGCATCCACGCCCAACGACCCGCCGACGGCAAATACGGCCGCCATAAGCATCGGAGAGATACCTAAAAAATAGCCTAANCCCAANNCGCCGAAACAGGCATGGGTGATGCCTCCNGAGATAAACACCATGCGGCGCGTCACGATATAGGTGCCGATCATCGCCGAGACTATCGAGATGAGTATCACGCCTATCAAGGCATTTCTAAAGAATGGGAAGGTGAGGATATCCATTTGTTAAGGCAGAGGTCAGAGTTATTAGTTATTAGATTACGGCTAAAGCCGTTGCCCGGTAAGAAAGATTTTCAGGGGGAGAGGAGGCGGCGGTTGGCGGTTTCGGCGTCTTTGACGCCGGCGGTTGCTGCCCGTTCGAGCCAGGAGGCTGCTTCTTTGGGCTCATCGGCATAGAGAACCTTAACATCTTCGGAGAGGGTGTCGAGGGAGTCGGGGAGTATCTCAAGCAGTTCGCCGATGATAAACATCGCCGGGGCATAGCCCTTCGCCGCCGCTTTGGCATACATATCCAAGGCCTTCTGATGATTATATTCCGCGCCCAAACCGCGTGTATAGGCGTCGCCCAAGAGGGCTATGGCATGGCTGTCCCCTTTGCCTGCCGCTATCTCAAAGAGATGTACGCCCACTTCAGGAGCGGTAGATTTATAAAATCGCAATCCTTCGCTTACACATACCTCCGGGTCGGCTGCCGTCCAATAGTCGGAATGCAGGTCGAAGAGTTTATAGGCTGCGTCGGAAAGTCCGTTGTCAAGGGCTTTGCGATAGAGGGAGTCGGCTGCAGCAGTATCCTGCTCTACGCCCGTGCCGTCGCGATAGAGGTCGCCGAGCATACTCTGCGCGGAGGCTATCTCTCCGTCGGCCGCGCGCTGCAGCCAGAACGCGGCATTCTCATAGTCGTGCACTATCCCTTCACCGTACAGCAGAAGATAGCCGAGGTTGCCCGCAGCCTTCAGATTGCCGGCAATAGCCGCCTGTTCAAGCCATGCAAGCCCCTCTTCCGTGTCGCGCTCCATACCATCGCCTTTATACAGACGATAGCCTAACATGTTCTGAGCCTCCTTATTCCCCCCTTCGGCCGAGAGACGCAGCATACGCAGTGCCTTAACAGCGTCCGGCTGTATCGTGTCAAAGCCACGGCTATACACCGTATACATCTGATACTGACTGTCTGCATCCCCNTCTTCGGCAAGTGCCGATACACGAGCCAACACCTCCCGACGTGACTCCACCTCATCGCTGAAGACTGGAAGCCATAAGGCCAACGGAAGTAAGAATAATAGATATTTAATCAGGCGATTTTTCATTTCGGCGACAGGGTCACTATCGGCACCACCATCTCCTGAAGGGAGATGCCTCCATGCTGGAAAGTGCCGGTATAATACTGCACGTAGTAGTTATAATTGTTGGGATAAGAGAAGAAATCCTCGTTGCAGGCAAAGATATAGGTGCTCGACAGATTGGGTGACGGCAAACCGAATTTCTTCGNATTTTTNATCTCATNCACCTGCTTGGGGTTGTAATTCAAGTTTTTACCTACCTTATAACGAAGATTGGTGTTGGTGTTGCGGTCGCCTACCACTTTTATGGGGTTGTCCACGCGGATCGTACCGTGGTCGGTGGTCACTATCACCTTATATCCTCTCTGGGCAAGGTTGCGGAAGATATCCACAGCCGAAGAATGCTTAAACCATGACTCGGTAAGAGAGCGATATGCGGCGTCATTGTTGGCAAGTTCGCGTATCATCTTCGACTCCGTGCGGGCGTGAGAAAGCATGTCTATAAAGTTGAGCACCAATANGCTAAGTTGAGTNTCCTTCANATGAGGCAACTGACGGATNAATNTCTCTCCTCCCTGAGAGTCGTTGATTTTAGTGTAAGAGAATTTATCCTTCCTTCTGTAGCGCTCTATCTGTGTGCGTATCAGTTCGCTTTCATGCACGTTAAGTCCCTCGTCTTCATCTTCTTCCACCCAATATTGAGGGAACATCGTGGCTATCTGCAGCGGCATCAGTCCGGCGAAGATCGCATTGCGGGCATATTGCGTGGAGGTAGGCAGGATGGTGGTGTAGAGGTCTTCCTCCACATTGAAATATTCCGCGAGCAGCGGCTGCACTATGCGCCACTGGTCAAGGCGGAAATTATCTATCAGGATAAAGCACACCTTCTCGCCCGCATCAAGCAGAGGAAAGACTTTGTGCTTGAAGATCTCATTGCTCATCAGAGGATGGTCGCCGCCTGTCACCCAGCCCTCATATTCACGCTTCACGAATTTGCAGAAGTTGGAGTTGGCGTCACGCTTCTGCATGCTCAGCATCTCATCCATCGACGAGTCGCCTTCAGCCAATTTCAATTCCCAGAACACCAGTTGACGATACACCTCCTTGAAGTCATCGATGGTCTGTGCGGAATTGATAAGCGACGATATCTTCTGAAATTCCTGCTGATAGCCGCTGCTCGTCTGCTGAGCCACAAGTTGTTGCGACTGAAGGTTCTTCTTCAGGGACAACAGTATCTGATTGGGGTTGACCGGCTTGATCAGATAGTCGGCTATCTGATTGCCGATGGCCTGATTCATGATGTTCTCCTCCTCAGATTTGGTAATCATGATTACCGGTATGTCCGGATGAGCATGATTGATGCGAGACAATGTCTCAAGACCACTCAGACCGGGCATATTCTCGTCGAGCATTATCAGGTCATAACTCTTGTGCTCAAGAGCCTCCACGGCATCAAGACCGTTGGAGACGGTGTCTACCTCATAACCTTTGTTCTGTAAAAAGAGTATGTGTGGCTTCAGAAGATCTATCTCATCGTCAGCCCATAATATCCTGGACATAATTTATTGATTTTCTTTAACTACAGGCTCTTCCCCCTCAATCAAATCCGGCTCCTCCGTCTCCTCTGTCTCCTCTGTCTCGCCCATATCAGATTGGTCCGACTCGTCCGGCTCATCCGGTCCCAATACTTCCTCTTCCTTTTGCTCTATGGCATCCTCCTCTTCGAAGCGGAAATATTCGTCAAAAGAACGCCCTTCGCGCAGCAATAGTTCGAAATTGCTCTTGGAAATCATGATAGGTCTTACCTCCGGGGGAAGACGAAGGTCGGAGCCGGCCATCACACTGCGGTAATGTTCCAATTCCTTCATGTTCTCAAAGCCCTTGACGATCAGCAGACCGACGTTGCCGAAAGCCATCTGCTCCAAGTCAAAATCCTTAACTACGAAACTTGAGAAGTTGAAGCGGGCCACATCGTAGAGCAACTGATTGGCGCTCACGGAGTCGCGAGGGAAGGCCAGCACCAGATACTGAGGCTTGTTCGGGTCGCGCTCGAAGCGGGCCGGCTGACCGTCCGCCTGTATCTCATCATCCTTGTCGGTAAGGCGGATATCCCACAGCATGCCGCGCGTATTGGCCAGACCGGCATGTGGCACACGTCCGGCTTTGAGACCCTTGACGATGGCGCCCGCCATCGGGGTCATATCCGTCTCCGGCCATTTATCCAACAGATATTCCAGACGCTCACGGAATTTGTCGTTATTCCCTTCCGTCAGATAGGAAAGAGCATCGATAAAGACAAACTTCGGAAGGATCTTCGACAGGGGATAATCCTTCTCCATTGTCTCCGTAAGGCGATGCACGTCTTTATTCTTATTCGAGAGATAATCCTGATAGGCCTCCTCATACATTGCCTCCTGACGGGCATTCATCTCACGCAGGTGAGTGAAATAGTCGGGGTCGGCCATCGCAGAGCCATACGGGGAGTCGGGGAAATCACTCAATATCTTCTGTCGCCATCTCTCCGCTTCGGCTACATCATCGCGCCGCACGGCCATCAGATACATGTTGTAGTAGACGTCAAGACGGTAGATATTATCCGGATATCTCCGCTCCAAGCGTAAGAATTCCGTGCGAGCCGCCGGATAGTCCTCCAGGCGGTCTTTCAGTATCAGGCCCATATTGTAGAGCCCCTCCTGAATGATGTCGTTGGAGTTCTTGATCTCTTCCTCAGTGGTGGGTATCTGCTTGAGGTAATACTCCACGTTGTGAGGGTCGTTCTCCTTCTCGGCAAGTTCTTTCTGCTCGGCGGAGAGAGTGTCGGCAGCGGCGGTATTGTCGTTATCTCCGAACCCTGCCTCATCATCGGAGGCAGCCTCGTCCTCATCATCTGCTATCGAGTATGAGGTCTTGTTGCGGCGACGCCAGTCATCCTCCAATTTTCTGGCACCCCATTTGCGCTGGAATTCAGTCTTACCGGCATTCTTGGCCATCGTATTGTAGAAATACCATGACTTGTCGCCGTTGAGTGTCATTCCGGGCGCGGCACTCTCGCCCATCAGGTTGGTCTCCTCACGGTTGGCCATGAATTCTTCGCGTGCCGCCGCCTTTGCCTCTTCCTTCTCGCGCTTGATAAGGTCGTCTACTATCTTCTGACACACCTTCTCACGCTCTTCGGGAGTCATCTTCGAGAGTCGCAGCAAGGAGTCCTGAAGTTCGACATTGCCGGCATAGACGCCCAGTTCGTCAAGTACGTCTGACCGACGTTTGTAAAGGTCAAAGTCGGGATAATTCTTTGGCAATTTGGGCACAGCCTCCGAATAACACGGCTGAGCCTTCACGTATTCTCTTTCGGCAAAATAGATATTACCCAAAGCAAGTTGGGCGAGCGCCTTGTCGATGCCGTCACGCGTTGACTTATCCACGGCAAGGATATAGTTGGATTTTGCCTTCGCCGTGTCTTTGCGCGACAGATAGAGATTGCCGATGGCGTAATATATCTGGTCGAGATATTCCTTATTGCGCTCATAGTGAGTGAGTGATTTGAGCGAGCGCACCTCGCTTTTGATATTCGAGCCGGTGAATACCTCCGAACGCTTGATGCGAGCGTTGAATTTAGTGCGATATGCCGTGGAGATGCCTGCTCCGGCCTTTGAATAAGCCTGATAGGCCTGGGAATTGCGTCCGAGATGTGCGTACACCTGACCCAAGAGGAAATAGAGCCTGTTTTTCTGACTCCCCGACGCCGTCTTGGCTGCCTCTTCAAGGTAGGGTATCGCCTTCTGATAATTGTCGGTGCGCACGTAATAACCGGCTGACACAAGATTATACAGACGGCGCAAATTCTTGGTGGTGAGATTTTTCTCTTTTACAAGATTGAGCACGTTTTCCGCCTCATAATCCCAGTCGAGCGCGCAGTAGCAACGTGCCTGCCAGAGACGTGCTTCAGTCACTACGTCAGGCAGCCACGTGAAATGCTTCGTGATATAGAGGAATGTGGAGGCTGCGCCGAGAAAATCGCCGTTCATATACTGCGCCTTGCCCATCATCATCCATGCATTGTGCAGGAAGGGGTTGAATTCATCTCTTGCCCGGAAGGCCTTCTCCTTGGCACTCGAATTGCGCTTGGCAGGCTTCTTCTTGATGCTGTGCAGTTGAATGGCCTTCTGCATCTTCTCGATGGTGCGCTTGAAGTCGCCTGAAGGCTGAGGACGCTTGGAGTCGGCGCGCGCTTCGGCGGGATGAGTCAATACATTTACCGTATAGTCATCCTCGTAGGCCGCCTCCATCGCCTTGAGTGTCTCCTTGTAATGCTCATCGCCGTTGTAATACACGTTATAACGGGTGGAAAAGGCCTGCCAGTTGCGCGAAATGGCGGTATTCTTCTTAGTGGAGCAGGATGTGCCGATGAGCAGCACCGATATGGCGACAGTAAGCAAGGATATCATCCTTGCCTTGTTTCTGAGAGCTTGCTCCCTTAATATGTCGCTCAGCGTCTTCATTCTTATTATCAAACGGCAAATGAGGGTCAATATTTTATTTGCCTCTCAGTAAGGATTGCAGTTCGTGGAGTTTCTGAAGCGCCTGCAGCGGCGTGAGATTGTCGATATTGATATCTAAAAGCGCCTCGCGTATCTGTTCGAGCAAGGGGTCGTCAAGTTGGAAGATGGAGAGTTGATACCCTTCACGGCTCGCCGGCTTGGGAGTGGCAGGCGACTTCTCAAGCGTACCCAATACCTGGTCTGCCCGCTTGATAATCGAGGGGGGAAGTCCGGCGATGCGGGCCACGTGGATACCGAAACTATGGGCTGACCCGCCACGCTCCATCTTGCGCAGAAACACCACCTTACCGTCTATTTCGCGTACGGACACGTTATAGTTCACCACGCGCCCGAAGGTCTTCTCCATCTCGTTGAGTTCGTGATAATGCGTAGCGAAGAGAGTCTTCGGGCGATAGCGGCCGTTCTCGTGGATATGCTCCACGATGGCCCAGGCTATCGAGATGCCGTCGTAGGTTGATGTGCCGCGCCCTAATTCGTCAAAGAGTATCAGCGAGCGCTCGCTCATATTGTTGAGAATGGCGGCGGCTTCGTTCATCTCCACCATGAAGGTAGACTCGCCGGAAGAGATATTGTCGGAAGCCCCCACGCGTGTGAATACCTTGTCGATGATACCTATCTCCGCCGCCTCCGCCGGCACGAATGATCCCATCTGCGCCATGATGACTATCAAGGCCGTCTGACGCAGCAGGGCTGACTTACCGCTCATATTCGGACCGGTAAGGATGATGATCTGATTGTGGTCGCTGTCCAGCGTCACGCTGTTGGCTATATACGGTTCGCCCGGAGGAAGGCGGCGCTCTATCACGGGATGACGACCGTTGGTAATCTTCAGAGTAAGGGAGTCGTTGACCGTCGGACGTACATATCTGTAATCCTCAGCAACGTCGGCAAGCGACATATACACGTCGGCTATCGCCGCCGCCTGCGCATTGCTGTGGATGGCCTCAGTGAAGCGTGCCAGACGCGTCAGAAGTGCTCTATATTCCTCATCCTCCAAGATGGCGATACGCTCTTGTGCCCCCAATATCTTCTGCTCATACTCCTTAAGTTCGGGAGTGATATAACGCTCGGCATTGACCAGCGTCTGCTTGCGTATCCACGTCTCCGGCACCTTCTCCTTATGCGTGTTGCGCACCTCGATGTAATATCCGAAGACGTTGTTGAAGCCTATCTTCAGCGATGTGATGCCGGTGGCCTCTATCTCCCGTTCGGTGATACGCGCCAGGGCATCTTTGCCATGCAGAGCGATGTCGCGCAGTTCGTCAAGTTCGGCATTTACTCCGGCGGCTATCACATTCCCTTTTGCGGCAATGGCGGGTGCATCCGGGGTGATGGTGGCCGTGATATCCTCCACCACCTGACGGCAGTCTGCCATCTTCTCGCCCAAAGCCTTCAGCGGCTCGCAATCAGTGCTCAGGAGCAGGCGGTGCAGAGTGGCCGTCGAGCGCAATGAGTCGCGCATGGCAAGCAGGGCTCGCGGACCGATGCGCCCCTGACCAAGCGACGAACCGAGTCGCTCCAGGTCGCCTACCGTGCGCAGTGTCTCGCTCACGGCCGAACGTGTGGCCGGATCCCTGAACATATATTCGATGCAGTCCTGACGCTCCCGTATCTGCTCTATGTCAAGCAGAGGAAAATTCAGCCAGAAGTTCATCCTGCGGGTGCCCATCGGAGTCACCGTTCGGTCAAGCACCTGTAGCAGCGACATGCCGTCCGGAGAGGCGGCGCGCGTCAATTCCAGATTGCGGATCGTGAAGCGGTCGAGACGCACGTAGCGGTCAGCATCTATACGCCCTAACGTGGTGATATGCGCTACGTTGAAGTGATTGGTATAGTCGAGATAGTGCAGCAACGAGCCGGCCGCTATCACGGCCGCATCCAGATTATCTACGCCAAACCCCTTGAGCGAGTCTGTGCCGAAATGAGTCAGCAGGCGCTCGCGCGCCGCATCGTAGGTGTATACCCATTCATCCATCTCGTTGTATATCGAACGATAGGTGATGACCTCCTCGCAGACGTTGCGCGTGCCACGCATACGAAGCACCTCCTTCGGCGATATGTTGTTGAGCAACTTGTCGATATAGGCCGGATCCCCCTCGGAACAGAGAAATTCACCGGTGGTGAGATCCAGGAATGCCACACCGATATTGGTCGGAGAGTTGCGCTTCAACTCCTTTCGCGGGAAGTAAAGACCGGCAAGGAAGTTGTTCTCACGCGGCGGCAGCGTGGCGTCGTTGGGGTTAAGGCCGGGCGTCACTAATTCCGTAATGCCGCGCTTCACGAGTTTGTTGGTGGTCTTAGGGTCTTCCAGTTGCTCACAGATGGCCACACGCTTGCCGGCGCGCACCAGTTTGGGGAGATATGTGTCAAGGGCATGATGCGGAAAGCCGGCCAGTTCCACAGCCGAGGCATACCCCTTGCCGCGACGCGTAAGCGTGATGCCGAGTATCTCCGAGGCTGCTATCGCATCATCGGAGAAGGTCTCGTAGAAATCACCAACGCGGAAGAGAAGTATCGCGTCAGGATGCTTCTTCTTCATCTCATAATATTGCTTCATCAGCGGCGTCTCCGCACTCTTGCTCATATCAAAATATTTTAGGTTATAACCCCATCACTCATCTTTCTTGCCGGGTTACGGCTTTAGCCGTAAAATACCTCATCACTAATCACTCTGACCTAATACCTACATCGGCAACACCCGCAAAAGCCAAGTTGCCATTGATACATATATCATAAGTCCCACCACGTCGTTGGTAATCTGTATGAAGGGACCGGTAGCCAATGCCGGGTTGATTTTCATTCTCTCAAGGGTGAGCGGCACGAGCGTACCGAATACAGTAGCGAATATGACGACGCAGAATAGCGATGCAGCCACGGCCGCCGCTACAGCATATTTATGCGGCTGTGTAAGAAGGATATAGCCTAACACCGCTCCGGAAATCACGATAGCGTTCAGAAGAGCCACTATCACCTCGCGGCCTATCTGTCGCCAAGCGTTTTTCAGTTCGAGACGACCGTTGGCAAGGCCTTGCACCACGATTGCCGAGGCCTGCACACCGACGTTACCGCCCGTGCCACCTATCAGCGGTATGAAGATGGCAAGCACGGCTACCGCTGCTATCTGAGCCTCAAAGCCACCGAGAATGAGAGAATTGACGATACCACCGATGACGCCTATCAGAAGCCACGGAAGGCGAGCCTTAGTCTGATCCCAGACGGAGTCGGCAGCATCTACGTCTGACGATATACCTGAGGCCAACTGATAGTCGCGTTCCGACTGCTCGCGCACCTCATCCATCACGTCGTCGACGGTAATCTGACCNACAAGACGNCCTATGCTGTCCACAACCGGCATCGCCACAANGTCATATTTCTCAAAGTCGATCNCCACNTCCNCTATCGGCGTGTCGNTCCNCACACAGANGGGATNGCNCTCCATCACATGCTTGATACGCGACACGGAGGGATGAGTCACCATCTTCTTCAACGGCAGGACACCCTTCAGACGTTTATCATCATCTACGACGTATACATAATAGATGTCATCCAGGTCTTCAGCCTGACGGCGCATCGCAGCGATACATTCCGGCATCGACATATTCTCGTAGACCTCGATAAATTCCGTGCCCATAAGACCGCCGGCCGTATCTTCATCATATTGCAGAAGGTCGACAATATCGCCCGCCTGCTCCATGTCGTCGATATGCTGGATGACCTCCTCACGGTCCTCCTTATCGAGTTCCTGTATGAGGTCGACGGCATCGTCCGTGTCGAGCAAGTCGATGAAGGCACCGATCTGCTCCGGGTCCATGTTCTCGAGGAGTTTCTTGCGGTCTTCCTCATCGAGCTCCATGAGCACGTCTGCCTTCTTCTCACGGTCATCTATCAGGTTGAAGAGCCATTCAGCCTGACGCACATTCAGATGCCGGAAAAGCTCGGCAATGTCGGCAGGGTGATACTCGCGAAGTTCACGCACAGCCGCATTGCTGTCTTGCTCTTCGATGTATTTCTCTATCTGTTCGATATTCTCCTTAGTAAATTCTTTCATATCTCAGAGGTCTAATAATGAAATGATGACCCGCCGAGGAATTCACGCAGCAGGGAGGTGCTCGGGATCTGGTCTACGGGTATCGAGGAGAAATAGGAGAGAAATTTCAGAAGGCGGTAGGCTTCTGTATATTGCGGTGTGTTATGGGCCACTTGCTGCAGCAGCGGTTCGGCGTATGGCTTCATGACGGCCAATTCAAAAAGCAGCGATGAATTGAAAGTGGCATCGGCATTCTCCTGGAAGGGGAAAATCCACTTCTCTTCGCCGCGGCGCACACCCGGCCAGCGACGTATCGTCTCCATGGCTGACGTGTGACGGTATTTGTTGTCGCGCACGATGCGGCGCAGCAGCCTGTTGTCTGTCGTGGGTATCCAGTTGTGGTCGTCTATCGAGAGAGACGTCAGCGCCGAGACATATACCTTGAAGAGCCGGTCGGCCGGGATACGCCCTACGAGTTCCGGATTCAGCCCGTGGATGCCTTCTATCAGCAGCACGTCATCGTCATTGAGACGCAAGGGGCGTTCGCGCTCCACACGCTCGCCCAATTCAAAGGAATATGTAGGCAGATTGATTTCCCGGCCGTCNAGNAGACGGGTGAGGTCGTCGTTAAGCCGGTCGAGGTCANGNGCATACAGCGACTCATAATCATAATCGCCTGTCTCGTCGCGCGGCGTGTCTATGCGGTTGACGAAGTAATCGTCCAAAGACATCATCTTGNGCTGNTTGCAGTTGNTNAGNAGTTNCACGGCCNGGCGCNTGCATGTAGTGGTNTTGCCGGAAGATGAGGGGCCGGCAAGGAATACCACGCGCGCTCCTCCTTCGTCATTGCTGCGTGCTATCCTATCGGCTATGCCGCCGATATATTTTTCATGCAGGGCCTCGGCTACGTGGATAAGTTCCCCCGTACGACGCTCCTTGACCGCCTCGTTTAGTTCGCCGATATTTCTGACACCGATGATACGGTTGAAGTCCAGATATTTATGAAACGCATCATACATCTTCTCCTGCTGATGAGGGGTGGCTGCTACCGTTGCATCCTCTTTAGCCGGCGGCATCAGCAGGAAACCCTCCTTATAGGCACAGAGAGCGAAGACGCCGAGCATGCCCGTGCCCGGAGCCAACGGCCCGTAATAAGAGTCCGCTGTTCCGTCAAGGGTATAGTATGTGGTGTATAAGTCGCCGAGGGACTCCAGCAATTCCACTTTGGCCTGAAGATGAGTCTCGCTGAAGATGCGGATCGCGTCAGTGGTCAGCGTGTCATGCGGCTCAAAGGGGAGATTGGCCGCCACAAGTGCGTTCATCCGCTCCTTCAGGTCTGAGAGCAGGGCCTCCGACGGTCTCACCACATTGCCGGCCCTGTCAAAGAGACGGCAGAAATAACCATCCGACATCGAATGTTCGATACGCAGGGAGAGAGTGGCATCTGCCTGTGTCACCGCGCGATAGAGCATCATGCAGAGAGAGCGCACGTAGACGCGGCGTCCTACTGTCGAGTCGGCCGGAAGAAATTCCACCTGCTTCGGACTGAAAATAGGGAAGGTAAGCCCTTCTGTCTTATTATTTACGAGCGCACATATCGGCTTGAAGGGAAGACGGTCGGCCAGCACACCGGCGATATCGCTTAAGGTGCTGCCCCCCTCGATGTCAAGATATTCCTCCGTATTGCGGCAAAAAATGTTGATACAGGTCATAGTGAGATTACGAAAAAGCCCTATATAGGCAATATCCTACAAATTTAACCTTTTTCGTCGAAATATCCCCCTCTCCGTCGCGATTATTTCCGGATTATTTCATCTCCTCCCCCTCCATTACCATTGTACCGCCTGCTGATTTTGCCTATCTGCACCCGGAGCTTATGTTCTGACTCAGTCCGATTGATCTGTTGATTTTTATCAAGACTTATATGGGTTCTCAGTCTATTTTTGTGAAAAAAATTAGCCTATGAACACCATCCGTATTTCTCGTAGTGGCATCCGCAAAGAGTTGATACTGCTGCTCAGCCACATCGCCGACGTCCGCGAAGAGCATTCAGACGCATACATCCGCAAAGTGGCTTCCCTTGAAGCCGATGAAGACCTGCAGCGACTCATCTCCGACTCACAGATAGCCGACATCGCCTCCTCCTTAGCGGGACTGATGACCCTCGACATCACCCCCGGCGGCTACACCTTCACCTATCCGAAGCCTTCGGCCACCCTCTCCGCCAACGCCATCAAGCGGCTGCTCAAGACACACATAGTCTCGCGCATAGCCGTCACCTGGTCAGAGACCATCGGCTGGCCCTACAGCCAGGCCGCCGCATCCACCGCCGACACCGCCCTAAAAGCCCTGACCACCGCCCTTACCCCGACCCTTACCGGCTCACTTACTCCCGATGACTCCACCGGACTGTCCTCAGTCACCCTGACACGCCATCTTCCCCCGTTCTGACATCGTGTTACCGTGGCTTGTCCTGAAGTACGAAGGTCATATTATTTCAGTAGCGACAATCCTGACAGCAGGGAGCGAAAGACGCGCCTCAAGATATTTGCGGAATTTTGCGGACTGTGACGCGTTCATACGCCGGTTGTAGCGCACCAATGCTATATTCAGTGTATCCAGTCTGCCCGTCTGGACATTGCTCGCTATGGCACGCGTCACGGCAATGTCGGACACTTCCGGGAAGAGCACCTTCAGTTCAGGTGCAATCGAGGCAACGATAGTGTCGTTGTGCGATATTTGAGCCGTCAGGGTTCTCAGCGAATCGATGGTCTCGCGCTGAGAATTGATCGTAGTCTGCGTCATCTGATACATATCACGCAACATCGATGAGGTCGCCTCCGTCACATCGAAACCCCTGTCAGGACTGTCACCCTGAATGATGCGGAGCCGGGTCCCTTCAAGATGGTAGTCCGGCAGACGGTCTGTAAGTGCAAGCAACAGGGAATCCTGGGGCAATATGCGCCCGACAAGATTTACCGTCAAGGTCTTGTTGCGCCCCTTCATGACGGCATCCGCGCGAAGCACCTGTGTCCCCTCAAAGTCAAACTGCTGTTCCACAAAACGGTTGCAGTTGTTGGTGAATGCCGACTGCTGGAACATGCGGTAGGTAAGCCAGCACGCCGGTATCATGGTCACCACGGCTATCGTATAGACCGTATTACGCACGCGGCGCGCACGGCGTGGATTGGAGAAATCCTTGACGTGATACTGCATCAGCTTCACACCTATCGTCGTGGCACACGCAATGAATACTGAATTGATGAAGAAGAGGTACAGCGCCCCGAAAAAGAAATTCATCTGCCAGGTGGCAAGTCCGTAACCCACCGTGCACAACGGAGGCATCAGGGCAGTGGCTATCGCCACGCCGGGCAAAACGTTTCCCTTCATCCTGCTGCCTATCGCCAGTATACCCGCAGCGCCACCGAAAAAGCCTATGAACACATCATAGATTGTCGGCGAGGTACGCGCCAACAGTTCGCTGTGACCCTCATTTACCGGAGAAATAAGGAAGTAGACACACGATGTGGCGATACTGAACAGAGCAGCCATCAGCAGATTACGGAACGAGCGCTTCATCAGTTCAAAATCCTGGACTCCCACGGCCAGGCCGATGCCGATGATAGGACCCATCAGAGGCGATATGAGCATCGCACCGATGATGACAGCCGTCGAATTCGTGTTAAGACCGAGAGACGCTATGAAGATTGCGACTATCAATATGAGAATATTGGTGCCCTTGAACGACACCCCCTCACGGATGGCCGTCTCCGCATCCTCCTGAGGCAACAAATCCGGCGTGAGGTCAAAATACTCCCCCAACCCCTCCTTAATTTTGGAAAAATCGAAATATTTCATCACACAACCCTCCCCTGAATGGAAGTCCCCACAAATATAATAAAAAAATCCCGCAGCCCCACATCCCCCTTCCCTCATCCTCCCCCCCC
>WFLX010094336.1_pt1 | contig 26363 bp, 22 predicted proteins | sample 4967041 | NCBI WGS metagenome assembly WFLX01 (sample SAMN12857096, study PRJNA449069) | gut metagenome | isolation source: stool from male and female vole | host: Microtus ochrogaster | place: USA:Florida | collected 2017
CGGCGCAGGTTGGTCACCGGGAACACGAAGCTGCGGCTGATACGGATGCCGGGCATGAAATGCCGGTTGAGCGCGTCGATAAAAGCCTGCTCCGAAACAGGCTCATACAGCAGCAGCGAGGCGATTTCATCGCAAGAAGTGACGCCGAGCGGCAACGTCGAGGCAAATTCAAGGCGCGGAAGCGGATTAAACCCCGCCGTATAAACGACCGGCAGTTCGGATTTCAGGATCGCCCGGTTGAACTGCTCGATGAGGCTCAAATGTGCGATGTACTCGCCGCCATCGCGCTTTGTGAACGAAAAAACGACGCGGTAAAGAACCGGAATGTTGCAGGTCTGCCGTATTTTTTTTTGCACATCAAGAGGAAGCGTGTCATCAAGGTGTCCGCTTTTGTGTACAGCATCGGAATTCTTGCAGGAAACATTGTTGCCGCAGATACCGCAGCGGTGGTCGCAGCCGGGAGTGCATTTGGGAGTCAGCGTTTCGGCAAGGTGTCTCTGCCATTCTTTCTCATAAAAATGCTTCGCTGGACCGAGCGAAACGCTGTCCCAGGGAAGCGGCTCGTCATGGTCGCGTGGGCGCATGATTTCCGCCTTGACATCATACCCCGCTTCGGCAAACGCCGCCTCCCAGAGTGGCAGGTTGCGGCGCAGGTGATCTTCCCATGCGTCCAGGCGGCAGCCTTTTTGATAGGCACGGTAGATGACCATGCCCGCCCGCTCGTCGCCACGGGAAAGCAGCCCTTCCAGGTAACTCGTCGCCACGTCATGCGTGCTCACCTTGAATTTCCCGCGCGGCAGATGCTCGCGGATATACGTAAGCTTGCGCTCGGATTCCTCCGGCGAAATCTGCCGCACCCATTGATACGGCGTATGCGGCTTAGGAATGAACGTGCCCACGTTCACGTTACAGCGAATGCCCGTTCTTTCCTGCACGTCCCGCAAAAAATCGACGATGACGGATTCTTCGGTCTTTCCGTCCGTCTCAGGGAACGGCAGGCCGACCATAAAATAAAATTTCGCCTTGTTCCACCCGCGCCTTTTCGCTTCGGTGATGATGTCCACCAGATGCTGGGCATAGACTTCCTTGTTGAGCCGCAGCTGCCACGCCTCATCGGGCGTTTCCACGGCAAACGTCAGGCCGCTTTTGCGCACCTCGGAAAGCTTGGCAAGGATGGGAAGCGTGACGCTGTTCGCCTTGAGCGACGGCAGCTGAAACGACACGTTCTGCGCCCGGTACCGCCGGTTCAGTTCGTCGAGCAGACCGCCGATGTCGGGATAATCTGCGGACGAAAGCGACGTGAGCGAGATTTCCCGGTAGCCAGCCTCGTTGACGAGCCGGTCGGTTTCGGCAAAAATAAGATCCCGCGATTTGACGCGCTGCGGGCGGTAATAGATTCCCGCATGGCAGAACCGGCAGCCGTTGGGACAGCCGCGCATGATTTCCACCACGCCATGATCCTGCACGGTCTTGATGTTCGGCAGCGGAAAAAAAGATTCCACCGACGGAACGCTCCCAAAGTCCGCCTGCACTGCCCGCCGCGCGATCGTATGCCCGCACCGCGCCACCGACATATCCTGCGTCCAGACCGAGGGATGCCGTACGCACTCGGCGAGCAAATCACGCCGCGCCGCGCCGTTCTTTTTCATCGCCGCGAGCCGCTCGATCAGGTCAAACAGCCCGCCCTCTGCCTCGCCGATAAACACGGCGTCAAAAAACGCGCTGAATACCGCCGGATTGGTCGCNCCCACGCCGCCCGCAATCACGATCGGGTCGCCGTCNGTCCGCTCGGACTTGAGCAGCGGAATCCTGCCCAAATCNAGNACGTTCAGAACGCCCGTGATGCCCAGCTCATAGCCGATCGAAAATCCCACCAGATCGACGCAATGCANGGGCATTCCCGTCTCAAGCGTATAGAGCGGGAGNTTCTTCTGCCTGAGGAGCGACTCAAANTCGCTTTCCACGGCGAACACGCGCTCGCAGCGCACGGAATTCCGNGCGTTCAGCCCGTTATAGATGATTTTTATCGCCTGATTGCTCATGCCGATCGAGTACACGTCGGGGAACGCGATCGCCACGTTGAGCAGGCCGTCGTCCTCGCCGTGCGGCTTGACCGTCGCGCCGATCTCGCCGCCGATATAGGACGACGGATTCTGCACGGAACACAGCGCAGNCCCGAATGCCTGCAAGGGATTGATTCGTTCCATNGTTTTTGCCATTCCCTGCCTCAGTTAAGGCCGTAGCGCCGGTAGTTTATGCTCATCAGAAGCCCTATGCAGACCATCGCCGTCCACAGCGACGATCCGCCGTAGCTCAGGAAGAGCAGCGGAATGCCCGTAATCGGCATGATGCCCATGACCATGCCCGTGTTGACGACAAAATGGAAGAAGAACATCCCCAAAATGCCCGCCGCGATAAGCATGCCATAGGCACTCGGCGTTTTCCGCATGATATGGATCGTGCGCAGCATGATGGTCAGGTACAGCGTGAACACGGCGACGCCGCCCCTGAATCCCCATTCCTCGGAAAGGATGCTGAAGATGAAGTCCGTGCTCTGCTCCGGCAGGAACCGGTAATGGCTCTGCGTCCCGCCCAAGAAACCGCGCCCGAAAAATCCGCCCGAACCGATCGCAATCTTTGACTGGATGATATGCCAGCCCGTGTTCAGCGGGTCGATGTCAGGATCCAAGAACACGATAAGGCGCATAATCTGATAATCCTTGAGCGCNCGGCTGGCAAAACGCGAAAGGAACAGCGCGCCGCACAGAATGCTGAAACCGTAGGCAATCCAGTAATAGTATTTTTGCCGGAAGAACGAATAGGCGACCATGCCGATGACGGCAATCAGCGCCGTGGCAAGCACGCAGATGAGCCACAGGCGGTCGTTCGTCAGCACGCGGACGACCACGAANGGATGCGCCGCAATCTTTGCCTGCCAGACAGGAAGCACGGTCAGCACCATCGTCAGCACACCGCCGGTCAGGAAGAACAGCAGGTAGCGCAGCGGAATGCCCGCCATGAAGCACATCACCAGAAAAATCGGAATGTACACGCTCGCCGTTCCCAAGTCCGGCTGCAACAGGATCAGGGCGAGCGGCACGAGCAGGATTCCTGCCGCAACGGCAAACCGNCGCCGCTCATCCTCGCGCTGGCTGCGCTCCAGGTACCAGGCAAGGAACAGGATGAATATCACCTTGCAGAATTCCGCCGGCTGAATACCGAAACTGCCGAANCCGATCCAGCTGCGCGCGCCGTTCACGAGCCGCCCGAAAATCCGCGTATAAATAAGGATAAGCACCAAGAAGCCGTACAGGTACGGCACGTACCGGCTCAGGCGGCGAAAATCCAGCAACGCAACGACAATCATCAGGAGCAGCCCCACGCCCGCCCAGACAAGCTGCTTGACATACTCGTTCGAGACGTTGATTCCCTCCGAATTGATGCCGGACGAATAGATGAACAGGATGCCAATCGTCACGAGCGAGATCACGCAGAACAGGAGCACATAATCAAAAACCTGAAAGAATTTTACTTTCATCTATTCCTGCCTTGACTTTGGCTTGGCAAGATAGTTGAAGCCAAGCTCGGAAATCGCTTCCTCATAGGTCTGATTCTGGAAAATCCCCTGGAAAATGATGTTCGTCGCATACGGNGCCCACCATTCCCATTCGTTCACCGCCTCAACCAGCACCGCCACGACCAGCTGATCCTCCACCGGCGCGTCATACGGGCCGTAGGCGAGCATCCAGCTGTGCCAGTGGTCTTTCTTCGCGCCCGCGACTTCCGCCGTACCCGTCTTTCCCGCCAGCTTGATTTTCTTGTTGTTCATCGGGAACTGCGGCGTACCGTCGGTGATAACGTAGCGCAAATCACGCTGCACTTCCCGCCACACTGATTCGTCCACGTTCATCTCATGCAGCACCTGCGGCTTGACTTCTTCTATCACCTCGTTGGTCGCCGGGTCGCGGACTTCCTTCAGAAGGTGCGGACGGTAGATTTTTCCGCCGTTCACGACCATCGCCATCATGTTGGCGACATGGAGCGGCGTCGCGAGCGTATAGCCCTGCCCGATCGACATATTCATCGTGTCGCCGCCGAGCCAGGTGGCATGATAGCGGCGTTCCTTCCACTGCGCCGTCGGCACGAATCCGTCCGACTTTGCCGGCAGGTCAATGCCGAGCGGCTGCCCGAACCCGAATTCCTTCGCATACGAAGAAATCCGGTCCACGCCAAGATTGTCGCGCCCCGTCACCCAGAAGTAGACATCGCAGGACTGCGCGAGCGAATTCTTCATGTCAAGCCAGCCGTGTCCCCATCTCACGTGGCAGTTGAAGCGGCGGCCGCCGTAATCGATGTGCCCGTCGCATTCGATTTTCTTTTCGGGCGGAATGGATTTCTCCGCGAGCAGGGCGGTCATCATAATCACCTTGAACGTCGAGGCCGGAGGATACACGGCGTTCACCGCGCGGTTGAGGAGCGGATTGTTCTCGCTCGTCACCAGCTTATTGTACTGTGCCGACGACTCTTCCGTGTTGAAGATATTCTGGTTGTAATATGGATACGACACCAGTGCGAGCACCTCGCCGTCCGCCGGGCGCAGCACCACCGCCGCCCCTACCCGGTTTCCCAGCGTCTCTTCGGCAAGTTTCTGGATACGCATATCGATCGTGAGCACCAAATTCTTCCCCATCTGCGGCGGCTCAATGACCGGCGTATCGTCAATCACGCGCCCGCGCACATCAACCGTGCGGATCTCACGCCCCGGCTCGCCCTGCAGCAGCTCGTCGTACTGTTTTTCGATGCCCGCCTTCCCCACGATCGAATTCGACGTGTAGCGGTTCTTGTTGTACATCACCTTCAGCTCTTCCCGCGTGATGTCCCCCACATAGCCGACGACATGAGCGATCGATCCGGTCNCCACGTAGTTGCGCAGCGGCTTTGATCGCCACGAAACGNCCGGCAAATCGTTGATGTTCTCCGCGATGTCCGCGATCATTTCAAAGGGAACNTTCGTGCGGATTTCTANCNGCGTATACGAGAGGCGCAGGCGTTCCGGCACCTTGCGGTCGATGTCGCGCTTTGCGATGCCCAAAAAGCGGGCCAGCCGTGCCGCGACGGCATCATAATGCCCCTTCGGGATTTTCGCCGGCGTCAGGTCAACCGCGAAAGAATCAGAATTGATGACCATGGGAAGCGTCGCGTTGCGGTCAAAGATTTCCCCGCGCTGCGCGGCAATCATGCTGACGTTGCTCGAAATCGTCCGGGACTGCCGCTGGTACGAAGCCGCCTCCAATCCCTGCATCGTGAACAGGTGGACGACNTACACGCCATACGTGAGCAGGACGATGATCGCAAGGATGAGCATTTTCGCGTTGCGCCCGACGGCATCTCTCCCGCCCCTTGCCATTATGCGACGCCCTCCATATCCACCGCAGTAAACCGCGCGAACATATCCAAAAAGCGGAACGTGACCGGCGCGAGCACCGTGTTGCACACCAGCTCAGCCGCAAACCGGGCAGAAANCAGGTGATACGTCTGAATGCCGAACGGGAAGAACAACGAGATCAGCCANATGGCGAACGCTTTCAGCAGCGTGGCGACCAGCCCCAGCAGCATCGGCAGCAGGACACCGCCGATGTTCAGCGTCTTGTGGAACCGACCGCCGGCATAGCCCAGCACCGTGCGGAGCAGGCANTGCAGCCCGAACGGGGACGCGCTCAGGAAATCAAGGAACACGCCCGACATGAAACCATTGGCCGTGCCGAACAGCGTCCCGTTCTGCACGGAAAAATAGAGCGTGCACAACAACAAAAAATCCGGCATCACCGGCAGGAACAGCAGGTTGGAGAGCATCGCCGCCTCAAACAGCGCGAAGCCAAGCGAGAACAGCGTGGCGACAAGGAACGGTTTTATCATTGCCCGCCCCCTGTGCTGCCGGCATCGGGATTCTTCTCTTTTATGTCAGTCACGATGACCGTCTCCAGCCGCGCAAAATCAAGGATCGGCGTGAGCTCGATATTCAGCGACGCGTCATAGTCAAGGACGGTGATCTTGGAGATCGAGCCGATGGGAATGTCACGCATATAGTTCTCGCTTTCCCCCGAAGTCACCACCAGATCGCCGAAATGCAGCTCGTCAAGGACGCGCTTTTTGATGTACTTCATTGCCAGCGGATTTTCCGCCGTGCCGCGCCCGCTGATCAGCCCGATGTCACGCGTGTTCTGGATGCGCCCGCTGACCGTGCATTTTGCGTCGTACACGGGCATAATCAGGCTCGTGCCGACCCCCACGGTCACCACCTTTCCCACCAGCCCGACCGTTCCGTTCTGAATGGCAATGACCGGCATGTTCTTGCGGATGCCGTGCCGGCTTCCCTTGTTGATCGTCAGCCCCGAATACAGCCCGTCGGGATCGCGCCCGATAATCTGCGCCGGGAAATTCTTCTGCTCGACCGACTGAGAGAACCGCAGCTGCTCCTTGAGCCGATCGTTCTCCTTGCGNATTTCCGTGTTCGTGCGCTGCAAGTATTCGTAATTCTTGAGCTTTTCGGTCAGCGCGGCGTTCTCGTTGCGCAGCCGGGACAGTTCGTGCACGGCATTCACGGTATTTCCCACGCCCGCCACAACTGCGTGCACGCCTTTTTGCAGGGAAGAGACAAGCGTAAAACCGATTCTCTCAAAGCTGATGACAAATCCGCCGGAACTGAACGCAAGCATCACGCCCGAAAATAAAATGAGAACCGTCAAGACGAATTCCGGCAGCTGAAACCGAAAACGAAACTGTCTGCGCGCCATCACGTCAACCGTCAGTCGTTCAGGCTGTCGTATATCGAACGACCCGTCGTGATATTGTCGTCAAGCTCGAACGCAAGCCCCGCGCCCACCGCGACACATTCCAGCGGCTTCTCCACCAGGAACACGGGAACGCCGGTCTCCTTTGAGATGAGGCGCGGCAGCCCCTTGAGCATACTGCCGCCGCCGGTCATCACGATGCCGCGCTCGACGATATCCGCGGCCAGTTCCGGTGGCGTNCGGCCGAGCGTGCGCTTGATTTCCTCCACGATCTCGCTCACGGGATCTTTCAGCGCCTCGCGCACCTCAACGCTGTCTATCTCCATGCGGCGCGGCAGCCCGGTAATCGCGTCGTTGCCGCGGATTTCCATCTTGCCAAGGTCTTTGTCCGCAATGGCGTTGCCGATCTCAATCTTCAGCCGTTCCGCCGTCTGCTGCCCGATCTTGAGGTTGTGCACGGAAAGGATATGCCGCACGATTGCCTCGTCAAATTTGTCGCCGCCCACACGGATAGATGTCGTGACGACCATGCCGCCCAGCGATATGACGCTGATTTCTGCCGTGCCGCCGCCGATGTCGCAGACCATGTGCCCGGCAGGCTCACCGATCGGAATCTTCGCGCCGATTGCCGCCGCCTTCGACTCCTCGATGACCTCCACTTCCTTCGCGCCGGCCTTAAGCGCCGCCTCAACGACCGCCCGCCGCTCCACCTGCGTGATGCAGGACGGAATGCCGATTTTCATCCTCGTCGAGCGGAACAACTGATGGCGCGGAATGACTTTTGAGATGAAGTATTTTATCATTTTTTCCGTGCTGTCAATGTCGGCGATCACGCCGTCACGGAGCGGACGGATCGCGATGATATTGCCCGGCGTTTTCCACAGCATCCGCTTTGCCTCTGCGCCCACCGCCACGACGCGCTTGGTCCCCTTCTCCACCGCCACGACGGACGGCTCGTCTATGACGATTCCTTTGCCGCGCACGTAAATCAGCGTGTTGCACGTCCCCAGATCAATACCGACATCCGTAGAAAAATGATCCAAAAATCCCATTATCTGTCTCCCTATTTGAACTCAGCCATTTTTTTCAGCGCGCCCGGATGATTCGGCTGTATGCGCAACGCACGCCGCCACTGAGACCGAGCCTTGATCGAATCACCCTGCTTCTCATATATTACACCAAGATAATAGTATGCGTCAGCAGAATTTTCGTTCTTTTTCAAAATTGTTTGGAAATCCTCCGCCGCGTCCGCATAATTCCCCTGCGTGACGGCGATTTGCCCGCGCAGCAGGTACCCCCGCAGCAGGATCTTCTCATCTTTGCAGTCCTGCGAGATACGGTACAGGTACTGCCCCGCCGCGACGTACTGCCCCGCCTTGTAGTACTGCTCCGCGATCGAAAGCAGGAGCAGGTCGCTCTCACGCACGAGCAACGCCTCGGTNAACGCGGATATGCTCTCCATCGTCATGTCAAGGGACGCATAGCTCAGACCCAAAAATTCAGGGATGTCGTCTGCCTTGTAGCCGTCCTTGCGCGCGCGGGTCAGATACAGCACAGCCAAATCCGCATAATAATAGTATGAGGAAAAGGCGTTCTTGTAAAAATACGCCTTGCCAAGCATATATTCCAGCTGCGGGACGGTCTTGCTCTTTGCCGTCAGCAGCGCAAGGCGCAGGGCATTTATCGATTCGTCAAGCAAATCCTGCGAGCGGGTCGTGTCGGTCTCCGAAAGCGAAAGGAAAAAGGCGGCGTATCCGTGNAGCATGAGNGCCGCATTGTTGAACGTTTTCTGCCGCAAGATATTCGCGCTGATGTCATACACGCCCTGATAATCATACGAATCCCACGTCCGATAGAGGTTGACCAGCGACGAATCGCCATGAAGCCTTGAGGAAACGATGCGGGAGGCCAGCACACCGATGAGCGCAAGCACCGCGACGACGACAAATGTAACCATCAGTCGCCTGATCAGCGTACCCTTGCGTCGCGTTACCGTGCTGCCCGTCGTTTTTCCCACCATACTTCCCACTTTATAAAACAGAAAAGACGATAAGCCGGGTTCTGTCTCGCGGCACAGCCCTCAGGCNATGCACGCTACTAACCATCTATCCGAACCACCTGTTGCCAGATGATTTCAGCAGCCTACCCGCAGTAATGCGCCCGGAAAAGCGTTACTGCTGCTCGACTTTGCTCCAAATAAGGTTTTCCTTGCCAAGACTGTCACCAGCCTTGCGGTGGGCTCTTACCCCGCCTTTGCACCCTTACCTTTTCAGGCGGTTTGTTTTCTGTGGCACTGTCTGTCAGGCACAGGGTTATGCATAATCATACAACTGCCTGCNCCTGCCCGGCCGTTAGCCGGTATTTTTTCCGGTGGAGCCCGGACTTTCCTCACGCAATGCCGTTATCATCAGCGGCACTGCGCGCGGTTATATCTTTTCTGACTGTTCCTTACTCTTCAAATCCCAGCGGCTTTTCGTCGCCGTCATCACGCGCCTCGTCCTCTTCCAGCAAGTCTTCCTCGTCGCCGAAATCGTCGTCAAAATCAGCGAGGCTTCCCGCCTCTTCCTTGGGAAAGTACGTCTCCTCTTCGTTCTCCGCCACGTCCTGATGATACAGGATACGGCTGCAATACGGGCAGAACAGGATTTTCTCGCCGTCATGCACCTCATTCGCAAACTGCGCGGGCAGAATCATGTGGCAGCCCGTGCAGACGCCGTTCTTCACCGCGACAATGCCCTCGCTGTTGCGGCGGATAATGCGCTGGAATTTATACACGATTTCCTGATCAATGCCGGGGATGATGTCGGCCTCTTTTTTGTCCAGATCGCCCAAAGCCTGCCTGTAGCCGTCGATTTCTGCCGCAAGCGATGTCCTGCCGCTGTCAAGGTCGGCTTCCTGCGCCGTAATCATCGCCTCGTCCGCGCGCAGGATTTCGTTGAGCTCGGCAAGCGTCTTTTCCTCCCGCGTCAACTCCCGGCGGATGGCATCCTCGCGCTCCTTCGCCTCGGTAATCTGCTTGTCCAACGCCTCGTACTCGCGGTGCGTCGTGATGCTGTCCATGCCTTTCTCGCCGGACTCACGCGACGCCTCCGCCTCGGCAAGCTGCGCCTTCAGATGCTCGACGCTCGCCCGCACCTCATCGTACTTGGAATTCTTTTCGATATATTCTTTCTTCAGGCGCGCCAAAAGCTCGTCCTGCGAGGTCAGCTGCTTGGGAGCCTCCTCAATTTTTCCTTCGAGCATATATTTTTCCGCAAGCACGCCTTGCAGTTCTTTGAGTCTCTCAAAAACCTCTGTCATTACCATACTTAAAAATCCTCACGGTCATTTTTAGTCAGACTATTGTACAAGAAAACACGCCTTATGTCTAGCGCGTCATATCTCGATGTAGTCCCGGAGTCCCGTGGCACGGCGCGGATGGCGCAGGCGGCGCAATGCCTTTGCCTCGATCTGGCGGATACGCTCGCGCGTGACGTTGAAATACAGCCCCACTTCCTCAAGCGTCAGGCTGTAGCCGTCGTCAAGCCCGAAACGCATCTTGAGCACTTCCTGCTCGCGCGGCGGCAGCGTATTGAGTACGGTACGCAGGTGCTCCTGCAAGAGCGTGTATGCCGTCTGGTTCGCGGGATTCTCCGCTTCCTTGTCCTCGATGAAATCCCCCAGCTGGCTGTCCTCTTCCTCGCCGATCGGCGTTTCGAGCGAAACCGGCTCGCGCGCAACGTTCTTTACCTGCTTGACGCGGGCGACCGGCCAGCCGAGCTGCTGCGCGATCTCGTCGTCCTTCGGCTCGCGGCCGAGTTTCTGCATGAGCTGACGGCTCTCGCGCAGCACCTTGTTGATCTGCTCGATCATGTGTACCGGGACGCGGATCGTGCGCGCCTGGTCGCTGATGGAGCGCGTGATCGCCTGCCGGATCCACCAGGTCGCATACGTGGAGAATTTATACCCTTTGCGGTACTCGAATTTCTCGACGGCCTTTATCAGCCCGATATTGCCTTCCTGCACCAGATCGAAGAACTGCAAGCCGCGGTTGGTATATTTCTTCGCGATGGACACGACAAGGCGCAGGTTCGCGTTGATCAGGCGGTTCTTCGCCTTTTCCATCATCCTGCGCCCCCGGGCGATTTCCTGCTCCATGTTCAGGATTTCGGTGACGTTGTTCTCAAAGTCGTATTCCATCCGGCGCAGCTTGCGGTCGATTTTCTGAATCTGCGTGTAGATGTCGCGGATTTCGTCCGCCCGCAGCCCGAGCTCCTGCTCCAGCTTCGCCGCTTCAACGGGAACGGCAAGGCGGCGACCAAGGCTGCGCAGTTCGGCAGGACTCGCGATGCGCAGTTCTTTCATGCGCTTTTCCTGCTTGTGGTGGTACTCGTCAATTTTTTTCTTCGCATCCACGAATTTCGCGCTGAAGCATTCGATTTCCTCCGACTGGATATCCATCTTGCACANCTCAAGGAGGATTTTCTCGCGCAGCTCGATCAGCTGCGGGTTCTCAAAGATTTCCTGGCACTGCGTGGTCTCGTAGAGCTGCTTCTTGAGGGCCATGTACTGCTTCATTTCCTGGAGCACGGGCTTCAGGTACTCCGAATAACAGTTCCTGAGCCGCCGTTTTTCCGCCACCTCCTCGTTCAATTCCTTGCGCGCCTTGCCCGGCTCGTGCATGTCGATGCGGGCGAACGCCTTCTGCGCGACGGCGAAGAATTCGGGAATCATCATGCCGGACTGTTTGATCACGTCCTTGATGATATTCTCGCCCTCTTCCATTTCCTTGGACAGCGTTACTTCCTGATCGCCCGTGAGCAGTTTTTCCTTGCCGATTTCATGCAGGTACAGCCGGATGGGATCGTCAACGTTGGTGCCCTTGTCGGTGTTCAGCAGCTGACTCCGCTCGTCCTTTTCCGCTTCGTCGGCGACTTCCACATCCTCGTCGTCCGCAAGGTCGTCAACGTCATCTGCATCGTCCACCTCGTCGTCCAGGTCATCTTCTTCGATGACCTGGATATTCTGTTGCGTCAGCAGCTGCAGCACCGCTTCCATTTCGGGAGAATTGATGAAATCCTGCCCCAAATGGTCGGACAGTTCGTCCCATGAAACGATCTGCTTGTCCTTCGCGTAGGCAAGCAGTTTTGCCACGCGGGGATCCAGTTCTTGGTCCATATCTCTCAGTCCTTTTTGTTCAATCTGTTGTCGAGGTCCATTTTCTGGGCAAGAAGCTCGTTGAGCGCAGCCCTGTCTTCCGGCGTCGATGGCACGATCATACGGATGCGGTTCATGAGCGAATCGCGCCGCCGTTCCATGCCGTTCCGTTTTATCAGCGCGATACTGTCAGCGACCATTTTTTCGGTGTTCTCTGAGAATTCCCCGGAGGCAACCGCGCGGGTTATCATCCGCTGGACATTTTCGCTCGTGCAATGACCGAGTATCGCGCTGAAAGACACGTCACCCTCCCGGTAACATTCTTCCAAGACAATGAACAACTCTTTTGCCAGTCTGTCTTCAAAATCGCTTTCGGTGAGTTCGCGGCGCATCAGATCGAAAAAAGCCGTATCGGCAATGACCGCAAGGATCGCCCGCAACTCAGCGTTTAGCGGTATATCCTGCCCGTCCGCATTGCTTACGTCTGCCTGCCGCCGCTCAAGGCGTTCCCGCACCCGATCGCGATGATAAAAATCCCTGCGCACCGCCTCTGGAGAAAGGCTGAACCTCTGCCCCAACTGATCTAGGCTCGATTCCTTCTGCATTTCGGTCTGGAGCGCATCTATATAAGGAAAAAACGCCAGACAGGCTTTCGTCTTTCCCTCCGGCGTATCGACCGGGTAGGTATGCGACAGAGAATCCAAAAGATAATCGCTGTCTATTATAGCGTTGTTCACGTCGTTCGTCAAGGTTTCCGCGCCGAAATTCAGCATAATTTCTGCGGGATCTTTGCCGCCCTTGAGCCGGATGACCCTGACCGAAAGCGAATGGCGGCGGCACAGCACGATGGCTTTCCAGGTGGCAGCCTGCCCCGCCCCGTCGCTGTCGAACGAAAGGAGCACCGTATCCGCAAAGCCCTGCACCAGCCTCACCTGCTCTTCGGTGAGCGCCGTACCGAGCGGCGCGACGGCATACGCGATGCCGCACTGATGATAGGCGATGCAGTCCATGTAGCCCTCGCAGAAAATCACTTTTTTTTCCTGACGGATTGCCTGCTTCGCAAAATTGAACGCGTAGAGCGTCTCGCCTTTCTGGTACTGGATGAGGTCGCCGCTGTTGAGGTATTTCGGGCCTTCGCCGCGCAGGATCCTGCCGCCCATTGCCACGCACTGCCCGCGACGGTCAAAAATGGGGAACATCAGCCGGTCGGAAAAAAACGCCACGTCGGGATAGTTGCGGCTGAACAGCCCCGACTTCGCCAGGAATTCGTCGCTGAAGTTTTTTTTCCGCAGGAACTGCTTGAGCCAGCGGCGGGCGGCGGGCGCATAGCCCAGCCTGAATTTCTCGACCGTCTGCATGGTCAAGCCGCGCTTGGTGATGTAGTCGAGCGCGAACGCGCCGTCCTCGGTCTGCGTGAGGAAATAATGGAACATACTCGCCACGCGGTCGTACAGGCTGACCAGCTCCGCTTTTTCCGTGTCCTTTCTCGCGGTNTCGGGCTGATGCCCCTGCGCGTATTTGACTTCAATGCCGTATTTTTTTGCCAGCTGCGCGATCGCCTCAGGATACGTCAGTTTTTCCATCTCCATGACGAACGTGATCACGTCGCCGCCCTTGTGGCAGCCGAAGCAGTAGAACATGTTTTTGCCGGGCGTGACGCTGAACGACGGCGTTTTCTCCTGGTGGAACGGGCAGCACCCCCACCAAGTCGCGCCTTTCCGCGTCAGCTGGACGTACTCGCCCACCACCGACACGATGTCCGCGGCACGGGAAACGGCATCAATCGTCTCTTTCTGAATAAAACCTGCCATTTACTTTGCGGCCGCCGTCTTTTTCGTCTTGAAATTCGCGCCCGCCGACGTNTGGGAGCTGAGCGTCTCGGTGAACGTATGCGTCCCCGCGTCAGCATCGGTGAGCGTAAAATAAAAGTAATCGGTGCGGGGAGGATTCGCCGCCGCCNGCAACGCCGTCATGCCCGGATTTGAGATCGGACCGGGGGGAAGCCCCGCCCACTTGTACGTGTTGTACGGGCTGTCAATTCTCAGGTCGGCATAGGTGATGACTTCGGGGTGCGGCCTGCCCAAAATCTCCGTGATGATATAGGCGATCGTCGCGCACGAATACAATCCCGAACGNGCGTCNATACGGTTGGCGAACACGCCCGCGATCAGCGGANCCTCGCTTTCCACGCGGTACTCGCGCTCCACAATCGACGCGAGCGTAACNATGTCGTGCAGACGNCCGGAAGAAAGCGTCCCGTCCGTCTTGTAGCGNTCCGAAACGTCAACGGACTGGAACCGCCTGAAGAACGTGTCCGCCATGATGCGCACNACTTCCTCGCCGCTCATCTGCGGCGCGAAGAAATACGTGTCGGGGAACAGATACCCCTCAAAGCTGTCTTCGGTGTTATACACGCCCACGGGAATGTCGTATTCCCGCAGGAGCCGCACGTCCGTCACGGCAGCCTTGAAATCATCGGCAGAGCATACGCCCTTGTCCTNCAGCACNGNCGCAATCTNCCCGATCGTCAGCCCCTCNGGAATCACCGTGGTGATGTACGTTCCCTTGCCATTCCCAAACATATCGAGCAGCCGCGCGACGCTCTGCGAGCTTGAGACATCATACACGCCCGACTTGAGCACGAACGCGCACGTCCTGCCCGTCAAAAAAGGACAGCGCGCCGCAAGATAAAACGCGGTCTCCGAACGGACAAGCCTTTCCCGCGCTAGCCGCGCCCCCAGCGCGCGCACGCTCATCCCCGACGGAATTTCGACCCGCACGGAGACGGCATCCTTTTCGCCGTCCAAAGGCGAAAGCGCATACAAAAGCAGCGCGACCCCCGCACCGGCAAGCGCGACCAAAACGGCGCACACGCAGAGAAAAACGACAATCGGACGGCATTTTTTTTCTCTCATAAATAAAACGCTTCGGCCTCGTCCACGGACATCGAGTCGTACACGGCCGCTTCCACCGCCTGCGCAAAATCCTCTAGCCCGTCGGGCAGCAAAGCCTGATTATTCCGCAGGAAACGCGCCAGAATGCGTACCTCGCGGCAGGTAAAATGATAGTCCAAGTGCAGGTCTCCCGCCGGCACGAACGGCTGCGGCACGACGGTCATACCTTGCATTCCTGTCCTTCGACCGCCAGGTGCACCGACACCGCGTCATGGGCGATGTAACTGGCATACCATCGCGCCGACTGCAATATCGCGTTCACCTTGCGGTCATCGTAGGCGGGATCATGATGAAACAGATACAGTTTCCTGATGTTCCACGCCGCCGCAAAGTCAATCGCATAGCAGAACGGGGAATGCCCCCACCCCTCCTTTTCGCANGCCTCCTCCACAGTATACTGCGCGTCATGAATAAGCACGTCCGCGCCCTCAAAGAATGCCACGTGTTCGCTCGTGCGGTCAAAGTCGCATGCGCGCAGCTCCACGTCGGTGGCATAGATGACTTTATGCCCGTTCTCCTCGACTGAGAACGCGTAGGAATCGCCCGGATGGCTCATCTTCATCGNGCTTACCGTCACGTCACCAACCCGAACCGGCTTTGACGGCTCAATCGTGTTGAAACGGATGTTCTTGGTGAATGAATCCATGCGAACCGGATAATACGGCTCCTGCATCTGCCTTTCCAGATGCTCCCTNATACGATCAAACGGCGAATAAATGTCCAGCACGGTCTTCGGATGATACGCGGGACCNAAATACGGCAGCCCCTGCACGTGATCCCAGTGGAAATGCGACAGGAACAGATGATAATGCCTGTCATCGGGACGCTCGCCCAACATTCCCATGGCGCGGATGCCCGTGCCCGCGTCAAACACGAGCTTNGCCTTGCGTTCCGTCGTGACTTCCACGCAGGGCGTGTTGCCGCCGACCGTGCCGTACAGCCAGTCGGGAAGCGACGCGAGGAATCGCTCGCGCGCGCTGTCCGAGGCAATATCCTTCGGCTGGATNCGCTGGATTGCGGCCGCGATTTTTGCCTGCACCTGCTGCGGAGACAACGGNGCAGGCAACGACCCCCTCACCCCCCAAAAACGCACGTTCACGCCCTACAACTCCTTGACGAGTTCGCTCTTATGTATCGGCAGGTTGCGCTCATAGTTCTTTCGTTCCCTTTCTATCTCTTCTTTTGTCCACAGTCGCCCCGTACCGATTCCCGGACAGGATTCAGCGCAGGCATCCCACTGCCCTTTGTCCTCCAGAATCCATGTCCAGAACGGAAAGGTGGAGCACTGGACGGGGCGGGCATCATACGCCGTGCAGCCGTCACGCTCATTCCACAAAATGCAGTCGCAGTTCGTCTTCTCTTTGAGGCACAGGACGGGCGTATTGTCGTAGTATTGCACCCACCGGCAGTACACGCCGACAAATTCCTTTACCGTCATTTTAAACCTTTGGCAGAGATTTGTCAAATCCGCGCGGGAAAGATAAACAAAGCCGGGATCGATACGGCAGCAGTTCGAGCAGCGCCCGCAGGAAAAATGAAGTCCGTTCTCGTAATACACGCGCTGCTCCTTATGCAAACAAAAAGGGACTTAAGCAGACACTTAAGCCCCTCTGGGGAGTGTAGGATTCGAACCTACGAAGGCGGAGCCAGCAGATTTACAGTCTGTCCCCTTTGACCACTCGGGAAACTCCCCGTTCTCTTAGCTGCTTGTAGGACTTGAACCCACGACCCCGAGATTACAAATCACGTGCTCTACCAGCTGAGCTAAAGCAGCAGACATTCCTGCGGAACGAATATTAATATAGCAGAAAACCGCCGTACTTGTCAAGCGGCGCGGGCGCGAATTCTGGCTATCTCCGCACGAAATCAGGGCGGAGTTTTTCCGCGCCGTTGATGTAGACGTGGCGGGGCGTCGATCCGGCATCCAGATACGCATGGACGAGCACGCGTATCATACCGGCGGGCGCGCCCGCAATGTCGGCTTCCTGCGACGTAAACAGGGCGCACCTACCCACGTCAATGCCCACGTCGCCATGCCGGAGCGCGAACGCGGGATTAAGGGCGGTCAGATCCTTTGTCTGCGTAAAATGGACGGAAACGATGTCCTGCGGCTCAATGCCGTTCTCCGCGAACAGGCGGCGGCACATCTCCGTCACGCCGTCCTGCATGGACTCCTTGGTGTTCGCCGCGCCCGTCGCGCCGCGCAGTCCGTACAATCTCTTTTCCATATCGTGCTCCTACTGAACCCGTCCGTTCAGCGACTTGATGAAATCGGCGGAATCGCCGTTCCTCAGGATTTCTGACAGCTCAGGGTATTTTTTCAGCGTCTCGCCAATCTGCGTCAGGCGGCTCACCGCCCGGTTGTCGGACAGAATCGTGTCCGCCTGATGCTGCGCCGACGAAATCAGCGCCTCGTCCACGTAATCCTGGAACGTCATGTAGGTCCGCTTGGCGCGCGCGTACAGCTCCGCGTCGGGAATTTTCGCGTCCTTCACGATTATCGAGACGACTTCGATGCCGTCCAGCGCGTCGTCCGCGCCGATTCCCGCCAGAATCTGCCCGGTGCTGCGGGAAGTGGCGATGCCAGTCGGGTCTGCCGCGCTCTCCGCGATGAGGTAGGCGGCGACCAGCTCGGCAATGCGGTCGGCAGACTGACGCAGGAAGGTCTCCAGCTCTTCGTCCGTGGTGATTTCCGCCGCGCCGGCTTTTTCCAGCAGCGCGTCTTTCTTCATCCGAAGCGCGATGTCGATATCGAACGCATAGGCAAAATCTGGCGCGCTCTTTACCTGCGCGGAATAGACTTCTGCGGACGGAAGCGCGCCGCGCACGGTCGTATGATACGTATGGGGAACCAGCCGGAACGTCAGCAGGCGGGCGTTCGTCGGCAGCAGCGGCTCCCACCGCCAGCAGAACGTGCCTTTTTCGATGATGCGGGGATACACGCCGCTCGTCTTGGAGACGAGCACGCCGCATTCGTCGGTCTTGATCTTGAACTGCACCCAGCCAAAGTAAAAGACTGCCCCGCCTATCAGCGCGACCACCAGCACCGTGAAAAAAACATGATTTCCCTTTCTCATACCCTGCCTTTTGTGTATACTAAGACTATGCGCGACGACCATTATACCCCGAAACCCGACGATAATGCAAGATTGCCGGCGCATCCCGCGCTGACACCGGCAGAACAGGGCGCATCGCCCGAAACGGCGGACGCATATCCGCAACGGCGCGTTCCCGTCTTGCTGCGGCTTATCCGCCGTGCGGTGCTATTCCTGGGGCTTGAGACTTTCGCGCTCACGCTGTACTACGTCTCAGGCAACCAGCAGCATTTTCTGGAAGCCGATATTATGACCATCCTCCGGGCGACGGGCATCTCTGCCATCGCGCTCGCCCTGTTCTGCGCGGCGGGAATGGCAGCGAGCATCTGGTTCACGGTCTCGCAGAAACGTCCGCTGCTCCTGCTGCGGCTGATTCCCTACGGCATACTGCTCGTGCTTGCCGCCGCGCTCACCGTCTTCGTACTGACCGTCGATTTACTGTCGGCAGGGCTTGCCTGATTTTCGCACCCGCGCCGTGACCGGCAGGATCAGCACGAATTCGCCCTCCTGCACGGAAATGCGCACGTCCTCATGCTTTTCGTAGCACGACGGCGCGATACGGTTGCTGATGCTCGGCATTCCCTCCGCGCGGAAGCAGTCGTATTCCCAGAACAGGCCGCACGAACGCACCGCGCCGCCCGTGCGGGAATTCGTCGTGCGCGCGACGGAGACGACATCGCGCAGGGCGAGCGCGCCGACCGAAAACGACTCCCCCGCGCCCGCGTACCAGAANGCCTGCGCGCCGCAGAGCCAGCAGTCGGGGCGCAGACCGGAGGCGAACAAATCGAACACGGCGAGGAAATGGTCGGCCCGCGCGCCGCCGCCCGCCCCCACGAGCGTAATCCAGTCGCCCCGCTTCGAGCGTCGGTGCGCGGCATCCAGCGCGAGCTCCGTATCGGTCGCATCCTTGTCCTGCGCGAAGGTCCGCACGATGTCCGGCGGGTACCGCGACAGCAGCGACGGTTCGGCAAGGCTGTCCATGTCGCCCAGAATCAGCTGCGGCGAAAAACGGCTGCCAAAATACCGCGCGTACTGCTCCATCGTGACCAGGCCGGAATCCGCCGCAATCACGAAATCGGGCTCCCGCCGTGAGAAATACGGCTCGGCTTCGGCAGGAGCAGGGCTTTCCCCGCCCGTAAAAATAACGAAATGCATGGCACAAACTATCCTTTTCTGCTACCATAATAGCATGAACCGCGTGTCAATTCCCAGCGAACTCAAAAAAATGAACGCCATTTTCTCGGCGAACGGCTTCGAGGCATACCTTGTCGGCGGCGCGGTGCGCGACATGATACGGGGAACGCCCGCCTCAGACTGGGACGTCGCCACCAACGCCACGCCCGAAGACGTGATGCGCCTGTTCCGCAAAGTCATCCCCACGGGCATCGCGCACGGCACGGTCACCGTCCACTTCATGGGGAANGAAATCGAGGTGACCACCTACCGCACCGAGCGCGGCTATTCCGACGGACGGCATCCCGACCAGGTATCGTTCGCCGCCACGATCCATGACGACCTGAGCCGCCGCGACTTCACGATGAACGCGATCGCCGCGAGCCTCGCCGACGGCACGATCACCGACCCGTTTGACGGACGCGGCGACATCAGGAAGCAATGTATCCGCACCGTGGGAAACGCCCGCGACCGCTTCCTTGAGGACGGGCTGCGCCCTATCCGCGCGATACGGTTCAGCAGCCAGCTCGGCTTCAGCATACAGGACGATACCTACGCGGCGATCATGGAAGGCGACGTGCAGGAGAGAATCCGCTCCATTTCGGCGGAACGGTTCCGCGACGAATTCTGCAAAATCATGCAGTCGCCNGTCCCCTCGGTCGGGCTGCACCGGCTGGAGGCGACCGGCATCCTCGCCTACTTCACTCCCGAACTTGCCGCAGGACGCGGCGTTGCCCAGGCGGACGCGCGGGGGTTCCACGAATTCGACGTGCTTGACCACAATATCTACGCCTGCGACGGCTCCCCGCGCGAAAACCTGACCGTCCGCATCGCCGCGCTGTTCCACGATGTCGGCAAGACGTTCACGCGCACGACCGAAACGGCNGTCATTGGCGGGCAGGACGCGACGCTGATCCACTTCCACGGGCACGAGGCAAAGTCGGCGGAAATCACCCGNCACGTGCTGACCCGGCTGCGGTTCTCCAACGCACAGACCGAACGAATCTGCCACCTGATCCGGCAGCATATGTTCTTCTTTGAGCCGAACTGGACGGATGCCGCCGTGCGCCGCTTTGTCGTCCGCATCGGCACGGAGAATATCGACGACCTTTTCCTGCTCCGCTGCGCCGACATCTACGGCATGCACCGCATCCCCGTCGCCGCAGGCAGCGCCACCCTGCGCGCGCTGGACGAGCTGCGCGACCGCATCGCAAAAGTCGAATCGGAAAAATCCGCCCGCAGCCTGAAAGACCTAACGGTGAACGGAAACGACCTGCTAGCAATCGGCATTCCCGCCGGCAGGCGCATCGGGCGCATACTGAACGAACTGTTCCAGTGCGTGCTCGACGACCCGGCGATGAACGAGCGCGAACGGCTCCTGCGCGTGGCGCGGTCGCTCGCAGAAAAGCAGATTCCCTAAATCTCCATGTTCATCACGCGGCGCACTTCCGCGAGCGTCTTCTGCGCGATGGCACGCGCTTTTTCCACGCCGTCGTTCAGCACGCTGCGGATAAACTCCGGCTGCTGCTCCAGCTCGGCGCGGCGCGCGCGCAGGGGACGCAGCTCTTCGTTCAGGGCTTCGGTCGCCATCGCCTTGAGCGCACCGCCGCCGCCGTCACCGATTCGCTCCGCCACCGCCGCAGGATCATCGCCCGTGCAGAGTGAGATGATGCGCAGGAGATTCGCCACTTCCGGGCGGTTTTTGGGATCGTAGGCAATGCGGCGGTCCTGATCGGTCTTCGCCTTTTTTATCAAGCGCGCCGTCTCGTCCTCCGTCGCGGAAAGCATCACCGCGTTCCCGAGCGACTTGCTCATCTTCGCGCCGCCGTCCAGCCCCATAATCATCGGCGTCTCCGAAAGCAGCGCGTGCGGCTCAGGGAATACGGGGTCGGCATGCTTGCAGAAACGGGCATTGAAGCGGCGGGCAATCACGCGCGCCATCTCAATGTGCGGCAGCTGATCCTTCCCGACGGGGACGACGTTGCCCTTGCAGAACAGGATGTCCACCGCCTGGTGCACGGGATACGTGTACATTCCCGCGTTCAGCGCGACCTCCGACTTCGCGATCTCGTCCTTGACCGTCGGGTTGCGGCTCAGCTCGGCATTGGACACGAGCGTGAGGAACGGGATCATCAGCTGGTTCGCCTCAGGGACATGGCTGTGCGGGAAAATCGACACCGTATCGCCCGGCTCGATCCCGGCGGAAAGATAGTCGATGGTCAGCTGCCTCGTGTTCTCGCTGATGCGGTCGAACGCGTCGTGGTCGGTCAGCACCTGATAGTCGGCAATCACGATCATCGTGGGAACGCCCAGCTTTGAGAGGCGCACGCGGTTCTTGAGCGAGCCGAAATAATGCCCGATATGCAGCCGCCCGGTCGGACGGTCGCCGGTCAGCACGCGGTAGTCCTCCGGATGCGCCCTGATGCCGGCCTCAATGCGCTCGCTCTGCCGCATCGCCGCCGCAAGGATTCTGTCGATGTTTGTCTCAAATTCGTCTGCCATGCCGTCCAGTATAGCAGACGGCCGGATTTTCCGCAACCTTTCCATTCCCGCCGAAACACGCTATACTCTTTCCATGGCTCATTACGNATGTCTGNACANGCTGCAAANCTGGCTCGATTNCTACCTGAATTTTGAAAAACGGCCGCAAAAAAACGTCTTCTGGCTCGACACCATGTCATTTTTGTGCAAGCAATGCGAAGACCCGCAGGATGCCGCCCCTGCCTTCCACGTTGCCGGGAGCAAGGGAAAAGGCTCGGTCGCGGCGATGATCGCCTCGATTCTTGACGCGGCGGGCTACCGGACGGGACTGTACACGTCCCCGCACATCGTCGATTTTTCCGAGCGGATTGGCGGCGCACGCGGAGCGTTCGGCGAATCCGTCTACGAAAATGCCGCAGCCACATTGCGGCAGACCATAGACGCGCTCCGCACGGAAGACCTGCCTGACGGCAGGGACATCACCTGGTTCGAACTGGTCACGCTGTACGCGTTCTTGTGCTTCAGGGAGGCAAAAACCGACTACAACGTGCTTGAAGTCGGCCTTGGCGGGCGGCTCGACGCGACGAACGTCATCANGCCGCGGATCTGCTGCATTACGCCGGTCGAACGGGAACANACCGAATTCCTCGGCGATACGATTGCCCAGATTGCCGCAGAAAAAGGCGGCATCATCAAAGACGGCGTTCCCNTCGTGCTTTCGCGGCAACATCCCGACGCGAAGGCAGTTTTCGCACGAATCGCGGACGAACGAAACGCAAAACTGTATGTTATTGATGACATCGTGCAAGAAATTACGNCAGCGTATGTTTNAGAAAAAGAAAAACGCNCCGAAAAAAGTCTGAAAAATAATACATCNTGCGGCGATGCCGATGGCAACCNGCCGCTCATGCGAACGACCATTCGGNCGTCTCTTTTTGCACGTCCGCTGGTNGCTTACTTACGGTTGTTAGGCAACGTGCAGGCAGAAAATGCGGCGCAAGCGGCGGNGGCCGTCAAGCTGGNAGTGCCTGACCTGGACGAGCGCACGATTGAAAAAGGACTGGAAAACGCCACGCTCCCCGGACGATTTGAGATCATCACGCGCAAAAAAGATGGCTCGTGTGCCACGAGGGGCAGACGACCGTTCGTAATCATGGACGGCGCGCACACAGTACGCAGCATCGCCAGCACGATTCAGACGTTCCGCGCGGTATTCGGCACGGACGATGCGCATCTGCTGTTCGCCTGCGCCGCCGACAAGGACATCGCGGACATCGCGCCGCTGTTTAGGCAGGGCTTTTCGCGCATCACGCTCACCAAGCCGGGGAACGTCAAGCAGAGCAATCTTGCCGCGCTCACGCAGGCTTTTGACGCGGCAGGGCTGCGATTCACGAGTTCCGAAGATTTTTCCGCAGCGATCAGCGACGCGCTGTGCGCGGCAGAAAAGGCGGGCGTTCCGCTGCTGGTGACCGGGTCGTTCTATCTGCTTGCGGAGGTGAAAAAAATTATAGGTACAGCCGCGGAACGCGCTTGGTAATCGCGCTCGTTATCTCGTAGGAAATCGTGCCCGTCGCGTCGGCGAGTTCCTGTGCGCTCTGTGCCGCGCCGCTTTCTTTCGGACCGAACAGGACGGCCTCGCTCCACCGCTCCACGGTATCCGTACCGAAATCGATCATGCACTGATCCATGCAGATTCGCCCGCGGATAGGATAGGTCGCCCCGTTCACGCCCACTTGCATGACCGGGGCAAACCGGCGGAACAGTCCGTCCGCGTACCCGACCGGCAGCACGCCGAGCATCGTGTCGCGCGCCGCCGTCCAAGTGCGCCCGTAAGAGACGGACATTCCTTTTTCCAGCGGACGCACGGCAACAACGCTCGTAGCCAAAGCCATCACGGGACGCAAGTCGATGTCCATGCCGATGCCGGCGTAATATGTGCGGGGCTTTCCGTCGGGATAATACCCGTAGACGATGATTCCCGGACGCACCATGTCCCCGTGGAATTCGGGGTGCTCTAGCGTCGCGGCGGAATTGCAGCAATGGCAGATGCCCGGATCTATCCCTTCCGCCCGCACGGATGCCACAGCCTGCGAAAAACGCGCGAATTGGGTGTCGGTATAAGACTTGTCCGCCGCCGCAGGCGAATCAGACACGGCAAAATGCGTGCACATCCCGCCAAGCGCGAGCGCGTCCGTGGCGACGATTCTCCGGGCAAGCGCGGCGGCATCAGGGGGATAGCAGCCGATTCTTCCCATGCCCGTATCGACGGCAAGATGCACGGGGTAACGCGTTTTTCCCGCACGGCGCACCGCACGCGCGACGGCATCGGCATATTCCGCATCGCCCGCGAGCGGTGTCAGGTCGTTCGCCACCAATTCGTCCATCTCGCCCGGCTGGCACAGGCTCAGAAGCAGCACCGGCGCGACGATGCCCGCCGCGCGCAACTCCGCTCCCTCGCTCACGGCGGCGACCGCAAGAAAATCCGCCCCCTGCTCCAGGGCGATTTCCGCGCATTTGACCGCGCCGTGCCCGTAAGCGTCCGCCTTGACCGCCACGCACAGTTTTGTCCGGGGGGAAAGCCGCTTCCGTATCTCACGTATGTTGTGCCGAAGATTTTCCGTGTAGATTTTTGCCACCGTCGCTCTCATAGCCCGCATTGTAAAACTTTCGCGCCGATTGTACAATATTTTTGTGGATTTTTGCCGATATATTGCATAAGAACTTCATTTTAGATACACTGGAAAAGCTATGATTATTCGCAAAAGTTTCTTTATTATTTCTGCGGCGGCAACGTTGCTGGTGACATCCTGCCAGACCACGCAGCCCGTCGCCAGCACCGCCAAGACCGATGATATCCAGGTCGAGCCAGTGACGCCGGAACCTCCCGCACCGGTCATCGTCCCCAAGTCCGAGACCGTCACGGCGTACAAACGGTACAGGGATCTTATCGACGGAATCGCGCTCACGATGGCTTCCGCACCCAAGGCGACGACAAAAGGACACGCATTCTCATCTCCGTTCAGCGTCAAGGTGACCAAATCGGCGGACGGCACGCCCGCGGAAGGCATCGTGCTGACCGTGCGCTATCCGGTCGCAAAAACGAACGACGACATACAGTACGCGGAGACGACCATCACCAGCAACGGGAACGGCACGGCGAATTTCACGCCGCCCGTCCCGCAGGTCACAGTAAACGGCACGGTCACGATCTTCCCGGCGGGCGACACCGGCGACCCGGACATCGCGGCGGCGGCGCAGCTCGCGTCCGTAACGGCGGCGTATCAGGTGCGCACCAATTTGTTGCAGTCGGGCGGATGCATCGCCATCGTCGATTACACACCGAACGGCACGCCGATCACTGCCCGCTCGGATTCATCGTCGGGCGTGCTCACGGAAATGATGAAAAAGGGATTCGTGCGCGTGGGCAACATCGATTTCGTCACGGAAGTCGTGTCGGGCGACAAGAACCGCGTGTACAACGCCGCAAAGCCGATGATCGGCGGATCGACCGCCTACCTGATTTTCGGAACGGTACGGTACGGACAGCCGACCCAAAAGGCGGCAGACGGCTGCACGTGCACGCTATCCGGCGACATCACGTGCCTGAGCATGAAAGACGGCTCGGTGCTGTACCACACGACAAGGCAGGCGACGGCGAGCGACGCGCGCGAGCAGCAGGCCCTGACAAAGGCACGCGCAGACATGGCAAGGCAGATTGCGGATGCCGTTTACTACGGACTGTAACGGAAGGACAGACAGATGATATACACAGACACACGCGACAAGAGCGTCAAGACCGATTTTAAGACCGCTGTCATGGGCGGCATGAACGAGGCGACCGGCGGGCTGTATCTTCCCGTCGCATTCCCCACGCTCCCGCAGGAATTCACCAACAAGACCCCGGAGCCGAATTTCCGGGACATCGCGTTCGCAATGGCAAAGCCGTACGTGGCGGGCGAAATTCCCGACGCGGACTTGGCGGCAATCATACAGGACGCATACCCGTTCGCGGCNAAAATCCTGCCCATCGANCCGACCGCATACGTNCTCGAACTGTTCCACGGACCGACCTGCGCGTTCAAGGATTTCGGCGCGCGGTTCATGGCGCGCGTGATGTCGTACTTCAACCGCAACGAGGACACTCGCCTGCATATCCTCGTCGCCACGAGCGGCGACACGGGAAGCGCCGTCGGCAGCGCGTTCCACCATGTGCCGGGGCTTGACGTGACGATCCTCTATCCCGACGGGAAAATCAGCCCGTTGCAGGAAAAACAGTTATCCACGTTTGACGACAACGTGCGCGCGCTCAAAGTGAGCGGGACGTTCGATGACTGCCAGAAACTCGTCAAGACCGCCTTCACCGACGCGGAACTGCGCGGAAAGCTTCGGCTTTCGTCGGCGAATTCAATCAACATCGCGCGGCTCCTGCCACAGAGCTTTTATTATATGTATGCCGCGCTCGCCGTCCGCAACCAAAGCTGGCGCGTCAGCAAGATAGAAAACCCGGCAGTCATCGCCGTCGTGCCGAGCGGGAACTTCGGCAACCTGACGAGCGGACTGATCGCCCGCGAGATGGGCGCGCCGATCGCCGGATTCGTCGCGGCGACCAACACGAACCGAACCATTCCCGACTGGATCGCGACCGGCACTTACGCCCCCCGTCCGTCCGTCACCACCTATGCCAACGCAATGGACGTAGGCGCGCCGAGCAACTATGAGCGCATCGCGGCAAT
>WFLX010089395.1_pt1 | contig 26355 bp, 24 predicted proteins | sample 4967041 | NCBI WGS metagenome assembly WFLX01 (sample SAMN12857096, study PRJNA449069) | gut metagenome | isolation source: stool from male and female vole | host: Microtus ochrogaster | place: USA:Florida | collected 2017
GAGTTGAGGTGGCGCAGGTGATAGACTTTTCTTGCCTCCTGTTCAAGCCCTTGCTCCATCATCGCCTCGACGCGGCGGTTGATGCGGTCGAAAAGCTGTTCGCGGGGATAGTCGATCATCATGGTGACGATGTCAAAAGGGCGTTGCTTCGAGGCGCCGGTGCGCAGAGAGGAGTAGGGCGCGCCCGCTTCGAGGCATATTTCAATGGCGTGTATGAGTCGGCGGTGGTTGGACGGATCGGCTTGAGCGAGATAGTCGGGGTCGAGATTGCGCAGCATGAGGCGGATACCTTCGATGCCCTCCTCGTCATAAAGTTGCATCACGTGGGCGCGCACACCGGGGCTCACGGTGGGGAGCTCGTCGATGCCGCGGGTAACGGCGTCGATATACATCATCGAGCCGCCACACATCACAACCTTGTCATTTTTCTCCCAAAGCCGGGGCAGGAGCTTCATGACATCCTCTTCATAGCGTGCGGCACTGTAATATTCGTCGAGCCCGAGGGTTCCGACAAAATGATGTTTCACAGCGGCTAGTTGCTGAGGGGTGGGCGCGGCGGTGCCGATGGGGATGTCACGAAAAAGCTGGCGCGAGTCAGCCGAGATGATTTCGCATCCCAGCTGTCGCGCCAGTTTTATTGATAAGTCGGTTTTTCCCGATCCGGTGGGACCGGTGATGATGATAAGAGTAGGTCGGCGGTGTTGCTCCATCGGTTATCGCTGGGCAACGAGACGCGCTATTTCAACAATCACGTCGACAGCTTTTTCCATCGACTGAATGGGAACGAACTCATAGCGTCCGTGGAAATTTAGCCCGCCGGCAAAGATGTTGGGGCAGGGGAGCCCTTTGAAAGATAGCTGGGCTCCGTCGGTTCCGCCACGGATGGGAACGACGTGGGGTGTGACTCCGACATTCTTCATCGCCTGCTCGGCAATCTCGATCACGTGCATCACCGGCTCGATTTTCTCTCTCATGTTGTAATACTGATCCTTGATGTCGAGAGAAGCGCAGTTGGGATACTCGTTGTTGATTTTGCGTATGAGGTGTTCAAGTTCCTTTTTGCGGCGCTCGAAACGATCGCGGTCATGGTCGCGGATAATGTAGGTGACAACTGTTTTCTCCACATTTCCCTCGATCGAGATGAGGTGGTAGAAGCCTTCGTAGCCTTCGGTGTGCTCCGGGGTTTCCCAGCGCGGAAGCATTGAGGTGAAGGTGTTGGCGATGCGGATGGAGTTGATCATCTTGTGCTTGGCGTAGCCGGGGTGTACGTTGCGTCCGGTGAAGGTTATGCGTGCCACGGCGGCGTTGAAGTTTTCGTATTCAAGTTCGCCAATCTCGCCGCCGTCCATTGTATAAGCCCATTCGGCTGCGAATTTGGCAACGTCAAATTTATGCGCGCCTTGTCCTATCTCTTCATCTGGGTTGAAGGCTATGCGTATTTTGCCATGCTTGATTTCGGGATGGTCCTTGAGATGCTTTACTGCGGTGATGATTTCGGCTATTCCGGCTTTGTCGTCGGCTCCGAGCAGGGTGTTTCCGTCGGTCACAATCAACGCCTGTCCCTTGTAGTGGTCAAGTTCGGGAAATTCGCGCGGTGACAGCACGATGCCTTTCTCGGCGTTGAGGGTGATGTCGCCCCCTTCGTAGTTTTCGATAATGCGCGGTTTCACGTGCTTTCCCGAAAGGTCGGGCGAGGTGTCGAGATGGGCGATGAAGCCGATGGTGGGTACAGGCTGGTCGGTGTTGGCGGGGAGTGTCGCCATAAGATAACCGTTGTCATCGAGCGATATTTCGCTCAGTCCCAGTTCGCGGAGCTCCTCTTCAAGATGCTGGGCGAAAATCATTTGTCCCGGTGTCGAAGGCCATAGATTGGTGAATTCGTCACTCTGGGTGTCAAATTTCACGTATTTCAGAAATCTGTCGACTACGTTCATAGTTTTTTGATTTATGGATTATCTTTTTAATCGTTGCCGGAGTTCCCTGCAACCATATTTTCACAAAGATAATGATTTTTCTAAATAAAACTACGAAAACGCGCCTCAAAAGAATTCAATGCTCCGAGCCGTAGGGTTGTGGGGGTTCGGCGGCGATGGAAGTCTCCCGGTCGATTTCCTCACGGTAGGGGTCTTTGGGTCGGAATCGGTTCAGGTAATTGCGGTTGAGGTGGTGCTCGATTTCAAGGAGGGTCTCTCGGCGACATTCGGGACGTAACTGGCACTCCCACACGGTCATCACGCTCCAGCCCAGCTGTCGGAGCCGCTCCTTGTTCTCCTCGTCACGCTCTCGGTTGCGTCTTATTTTCGTTTCCCAATACTCTCGGTTGGATTTCGGCAGCCTAAGGTGGGGCTCATGTCCGTGCCAGAAACAGCCGTGGATGAAGATTGCCACGCCATATTTTTTCAGGACGATGTCGGGCGAGCCGGGGAGTGAGCGCAGAGTTTTCCGGTAGCGATAGCCGCGCGAATAAAGATAGCGGCGCACAATCAATTCGGGCTTCGTGTCCTTGCTCTTGACGCGCGACATGCACTTCGACCGTTGCTGTTTGCTCAATACATCCATATCATATAAACGCTTCAAGCTCGCATTTTCTTATCGCTGAGTCGAAAAATGATTGCCGCCGCATGTTGTGCAGCAGATATTCTTGCCTGATTCCCCCAATCGGCTATCTTTGTAACTTAAAGGATATAATTATGGCAAAGAGAATAGTTACAAGGGTGGGCAATGTGTTCTGTGTCGAATTTGATGACAGATATAAATGCTTCTTTCAGTTTATAGCTATAGATTGCGAGAGTCTTGGCGGATCTACTATCCGAGTGTTCAAGCGTCGTTATCCAATAGATTATAAGCCTAATCTTGAAGAGATAGTTCATGACGAAATCCTGTTTTATGCCAATACGATATTGCGTGTGGGCATTGATATGGGAACATGGTATAAGGTGGGAAGCTATTCCAAGGATTTGGGGCTTGACGAACTTGAGAAAATATGGTTTACAACAACAGGAAGTCCCAATAAGGAAGGAATATGTGTGGCGAATGATAGGTGGCACATCTGGCATCCTGCAAAACTCAATTCAGGGACATATGTCAATACAGAATATGTTCGTGAGCTGCTGGCTCGGAATGAAAAGATATTTACAGGTGGTGTTGCTCCGTATGTTAATATTGCGCCTCGTATAAAATGTGGCTATTCCACCTGGACTGCTGTTGAGTATTCGGTTCTGCNCNGNGTTCCTCGTGAGGACGTTGACAGTTATACGAAGCGAGAGGANGNAGGAGTTGTGCGTTACACTCATTTCTATGGAGCCGATGCNGTTCANGAGGTTATTGTGGATGGNANNGGNNGAATCATCCGTCTTGATCGTGATCATNCCGANGATGACGGATATGAATTGCGGCGNGCCAANTTTTGGGAAACGAACTGGANTNTNCNNGANTTCATAACCGNCGAGGAATTTGAGGATGCTTGGCATCAAAATTAAATTTTAAGGGTATATGTATTTGAAGATTATAATTTGCTTATTGTTGATAAATTTGCCTCAACTTACATTCAAAGGAATAAAAATGGAAAATGAAATTGTTTCGTGGCTGAACCGCATTGACACCAATGAGGTTGTGCCTGCCGANATTTCGGCGCTCAACGTGGGTCTTTTTGAGTCGGAAGACGGNTATCGCCTCTATTTGACGGGNGCAGTCAATTATGACGCCGATGATGATGACTGGGCGTGTGACCAAGATTATGAACCCGCCGAGAAGTATATCCCGGTATCGGTGGGCGGAGATATGGACTGGGAGAGTTTTTTGAACAGCGCTATAGCGATTGTGAAGAAGTATCTCGCCGAGCATCCCGAGTCGAAAGTGTTTGACCGCATTGTTACCGTGGGGTTTGATGACGGCGACCTGACGAGAGTGAAATAACGGTAAAAAGGCGAGAGGGCTGACAACACTGTCAGCCCTCTTCGTTGTAATGCGGCTTATTCTTCTTCGGCAAACATGGGATCCCAGGCGGGAAGCATGGTGGGCTTCTGTTTCAAGACCTCTTTCACCTTGGGAGTGATATATTTCTTGTCGACAACGAGGCGGAACATGTATTCGTCAAACCATCGGTCGGTCATGATGAGGTGTNCGTCGTTGNCNCCCGGACCCCAGCTGTTTTCCACCATCCACTTGCGCGGCTTTCCGTTTTCGTCGATGTCCACGGCAACGAGGGTCATGGCGTGGGACGACGAGCTGGCAAAGGTGCGGATGCGGTCGGCTTTGTCCATTCCGAATTTTGTTCCGAACAGCGACTCGTAGTCGAAGTGGTCCACGTCGAGCACTCCGCGGGCGCGNTCGAAACTCTTGCCCACGTCGCAGGAGAAGTACATCATGTCGTCGCCCTTGATCGAGGCTATCGCCATCTCCTTGATGTCGTCGATGGGGAGGTTGACGTAGGTCCAGTTCTGCCCGTCGTAGGCGTGGCGGTCATAGTCGATCTCATACAAGCGGTAGAACTCGCGGGTGGGATCGTTCATGAGCATCACATAATCGTTTTTGAGGTCTTTCCCGGCATATTCCTTGTAGAACTCCTGAGGAGTGTAGACGCGGGTGTCGATAATGTTGCCGTCGGTATCCTTTCGTGTCCAGGTGAACTCTGTGGGGGGAACGCCCAGCGTGAGGGCAAGCATTCGGTAGGTTTCGCCGAGCATCTCTGTTTTCCGGTCGGCGAGCTTTTCGGGAGAAGCTCCGTCGGCTTGCATCTTGCGCAGTTCAAGCCCCCACTCTTTCAATTTCCATCCAAGAAGAGTTCTCATTTTCGTGGTGTTGTTGCTGCTGTAGGTTTCGAGCATCACCTCGGCGGGGACCACGCCATATTTCATGATGTTGTCGGAGAGCCCGGTGTATTGTCCGCCGTCGCTGAGCGGATGCTGGAACAGCCACTCCACCGTCTTGTCGTCCATCGGCTTGGAAGCGGTGTCGATGATTCCCTGCAGGAAAAGGTTGGATTTTTCAAGCTGGTCCCAGAAGAAATTGTAGTTTTGCGACAGCTCCAGCCGGGGCAAATTGTGCTGAGCCATCATGCGGGCGCGCAACACGTTGAGCCCGGTGAAGAGCCAGCATCGTCCCGACGACTGCTGGTCGGTGATACCCTTGCTTTTCACGCGGTGGGAGAAATCAGTGTTGAAGCTGTTCTTGTTGTCGGCGTTTACGGCGAGGTTGTCGATGCTGTTGGCAGCGATGGCGTTGTGTATCGCGCGGTCGGCGGGAGTGCCTTGATAGGCTGCCTTGATTTGTTCCATCATCGCCGGGGTTATTCCGCCCGGAGAATCGGCATTTGCCGTCGCCGCTGCAATGGCGAGCAGAGCGGCGGAAACGAAATATTTTTTCATATAGGCAAAAATGAATTAATAATGTGATAAATGGTAGTTTTCATTGCAAATATAGCGATTTTTTTCTTGGGAGGATAGCGGATTTTGGAGTAACTTTGCCTTCTCCATTTATTATATCGCCGATAATGACCTATACTGCATCGCAAATAGCCGGAATGCTTGAAGTTCCGGCACCCCGATATCCCGACAGCGATATCGACACGCTGCTCACCGACTCCAGAGCGCTCACCTATCCGGAGCGGTCGCTGTTTTTCGCCATAAAGACACCGACCAACGACGGACACCGCTACATCACGGAGCTTATTGATCGCGGGGTGAGAAATTTTGTTGTCGAGACTGTTCCTGACGGGGCTGATGTCGACGGGGTGAATTTCTACGTGGTGCCCGATGTCGAAAAGGCTCTTGCAAGCCTTGCCGCCCGCCACAGGGCGGAGTTTGGCATTCCGGTTATCGGCATCACGGGCAGCCGGGGCAAAACGGTGGTCAAGGAGTGGCTCAACCGCATGTTGCGACACGATTTTCGCATAGCTCGCAGTCCGCGCAGCTTCAACAGCCACATCGGCGTGCCGCTGTCGGTGTGGGGCATCGATGCCGACACCAGTCTCGGGATATTTGAGGCGGGGATATCGACCACCGGCGAAATGGAGATTTTGCGTGAGATAATACGACCTACGCTTGGCATACTGACCAATATAGGCTCAGCCCACGACGACGGGTTTAAAAGCCGCCTTGAAAAGGCTGAGGAAAAACTTGCCCTTTTTGCAGGAAGCGATGCGGTGATTTATCGTGCCGATGACGACGTGGTGAGACAAGCAGTAGCAGCCGCTTCGGGCGATTTCCGCAAGATAGGGTGGTCGACGGGCGGTGTCGACGGAACTGTTAAGGTTGATGTCGCCGACGATGCCCGCGGCGTCAGGATCAAGCTCGTTTATGACGGTAAAAGCGTTGATGCTGTGATTCCGTTCAGGGACGAGGCGTCGACGGAAAATGCCGTCCATGCGATAATGGCGATGCTTTATATGGGGGTGGACCCCGAAAAGGTGAGGGAGGGATTAGCTACTTTGGGCAAGGTCGATACTCGTCTTGACGTGATCGAGGGGGTGAGAGGGTGCATGATCATCAACGATTCGTTCACCAATGACTTTGATTCGCTTGCCGTGGCTCTCGATTTCATGAAACGCCGTCAAACTCCCGACCGAAGTTCAACCGTGATACTCGGCGATATTGCCGCCACCGACGGAGAGAAGGCTGCCCTGTATGGCGAAGTCGTGAAGCTTCTTAGCCGCAAGGGGGTGACACGCCTTATCGGCATCGGCGGCGAGATGGAGCGTTACACTGCCGGTTTTCAGGGCGAGAGGCAATTTTTCGCTGATGTAGTCGATTTCCTGAAGCGGATGTCGCAGCAGGATTTTAACGACGAGCTTATACTGGTGAAGGGTGAGCCCTCGGCGGGATTCCATTTTATAACGGAAATGCTTGAGGCGCGCCAGCATGAAACGGTGCTTGAGGTGAATCTCGANGCGATTGTGCATAATTTCAACGAATACCGCGCGAGNATCAAGCCCTCGACGGGAATAGTGGCGATGGTGAAGGCTTTCGGTTACGGAGCCGGGTCCTACGANCTCGCCAANACATTGCAGTCGCAGGGNGCNGCTTATCTTGCCGTGGCGGTCGCCGACGAGGGCGCCGATTTGCGTCGTGCCGGTATAACGATGCCCATCATCGTGCTCAATCCTCGTGTCGACAGCTACCCGATGATGTTTGAGAACGGTCTTGAACCCGAGATTTTCTCTTTCGACCTTCTCGATCAGTTCATCAGAGAGGGCAAGCGGCAAGGGGTTAAAAACTATCCGATCCACATAAAACTCGACACCGGGATGCACCGCNTGGGATTCCTTGAACGCGACATGGCGCCCCTCGTNGNAATCTTGCAGTCGCAGGACGTGGTGGCGCCTAAATCGGTGTTCAGCCATCTTGCCGCCGCCGATGACCCGTTGATGGACGATTACACCCGGGAGCAATTCGCCATGTTCAAAAAGTGCAGCGACATACTTCAGACCGGGTTCTCCCATCACATATTGCGGCATATACTTAATTCGACAGGCATCACCCGCTTCCCCGAACATCAGTATGACATGGTGCGTCTCGGAATATGTCTTTACGGCATAGCCACTATGGACGACCATTCCCAGGATTTTCTTCAGCCGGTGAGCTCGTTGCGCACTGCGGTGATCTCCATCAAGGAGTGGAGCGCGGGAACGACCATAGGTTACAACCGCCGCGGAGTGCTCAAGCACGATTCACGGATAGCCACAATCCCGATAGGGTATGCCGACGGTATGAACCGTCATTTCGGCAACGGAAGAACCGAGGTGTTCATCAACGGACATCGTTGCCCCACCGTTGGCAACATCTGCATGGATGCGTGCATGATCGACGTGACCGACGTGGACTGTAAAGTGGGTGACAAGGTGGAGATTTTCGGTCCCAACATTCCTGCTGCCGAACTTGCCGGGATTCTCGACACCATCCCCTACGAGGTGCTCACGTCGGTGTCGGCGAGGGTAAAAAGGGTGTATTACCGGGAATAATCTCAGTCGGCGTCGGCGGTTGGTTTCTGTCGCCTCGGAACGAGCAATGCTCCAAATTCCCAAAGCATATAGAGCGGAATGAACACCACCATCAGCGTGAACGGATCGGAAGTGGGGGTGATAAAGGCGGCGATGATGAGAAGTGCCACTATTGCCTGGCGGCGATAGGCACGGAAAAGATTGCGGTTTATCAAGCCCAGTTTGCCCAGCATCCATGCAAGAAGGGGCATTTCAAAAACTATCCCCATCACGAAAATCATCATGATGAAATTGTCCATGTAGGAATCGAGCGAGATNTCGTTGNGGATATCGGTGCTGATGTGATAGTCGGCGAGGAAGTGGAGCATAATCGGAAAAATCACTGCATAGCCGAGAGCTATTCCGAGGAAAAACATCAGGTTGCCGAACACAAACACCCATCTCACGCTCCTCTTTTCATTGGGATATAAAGCCGGTCTCACAAACGACCATGCGAGATAGAACAGCACGGGGCATGAGAAAACGAGTCCAAGCCAGAAGGACGTGGACACATGGATGAAAAATTGGGAAGCGAGCCTGATATTTACGAGATTCACGTGGAAATCCGCGATGCCGAGCAGGCGGTAGAGCCAGAAGTCGGGATGGCACGGAGCCAAAATGACGGAGTCAAACANCCGNGGCATCGCATAGAAGAACACCANCATCAGCNCCAGNACGGTGGCGGCTCCTTTGACGAGAGTTCCCCTCAGCACGTCGACATGGTCCCAGAATCCCGATTCAGACAAGGGTGCGGCGGGCTCGCCGTCATTCTTTCGGGGAGTCATCCTTGTTGCCTGTGGGCTTGGTTATTTCGTCCTGAATATCATTCATTCCCTGCTTGAAACTTGACACACCCTTGCCTATGCCCCTCATCAGTTCGGGAATCTTTTTGCCACCGAACAGAAGAAGCACAACGAAAGCGATTATGAGGATTTCGGTCATCCCGAGATTTCCTAAAAACAGAGATATGATGTTGAAAGTATTCATAGATACAAATTTCTTGATTGCACAATTGGATAACGTAAAGGTAGTGACTTTATTTGAGAATACGCCCTCATATCGGAAATTTTTAGTATTTTTGTAGCCTGATTTAAAATTCATTATCAAATAAGCATTATGAAAGCATTTGTTTTCCCCGGTCAGGGAGCGCAATTTGTGGGAATGGGAAAAGACATGTATGATAACAATCCCGTTGCCCGCGAAATGTTTGAAAAAGCCAATGAGATTCTTGGTTTCCGCATCACTGACCTGATGTTCAATGGTACCGACGAGGATCTTCGCCAGACCAAAGTTACTCAACCGGCTATTTTCCTCCACTCGGTTATTCTCGCCAAAACTCTTGAAAATGAAATCAAACCCGATATGGCGGCAGGTCACTCTCTCGGAGAATTTTCAGCTCTCGTGGCTGCCGGAGCGTTGAGCTTTGAGGATGGACTCCGCCTGGTGAGCGCCCGCGCTCAGGCTATGCAGAAAGCATGTGAGCTCAAGCCCTCGACAATGGCGGCAATCATTGCCCTTTCCGATGAGAAGGTTGACGAAATTTGCAGCTCGGTCGACGGTGTGGTCGTGTGCGCCAACTACAACTGCCCGGGACAGCTCGTCATCTCAGGCGAAATCGAAGCAGTCAACGAAGCATGCGAGAAGGCTAAGGCTGCCGGAGCTAAACGCGCTCTTCCCTTGAAAGTGGGCGGCGCATTCCACAGTCCTTGCATGGAGCCGGCTCGCGCTGAACTGGCTGCGGCTATCGAGGCTACTCCGTTCCACGCTCCCATCTGTCCCGTTTACCAGAACGTGGATGCTAAACCCCACACTGATCCCGCTGAAATAAAGGCTAATCTCGTGGCTCAGCTCACCGCTCCCGTGCGTTGGACAAAGACTGTCGAGAACATGATTGCCGACGGCGCTACCGAATTCATTGAAATCGGTCCGGGTAAAGTGCTTCAGGGTCTCATCACCAAGATCAACAAAGAAGCCGTTGTTTCAGGTCGTCAGTAACCTGCCGACAACAATATAATTTTAAAATAGGCTGTGTTGTGTGCATAGCCTATTTTTTTTACACTATTCTGCTGCTCTTCTGATATTATAGATATTACCCCATTCGGCAAATGTCATGCCATTTAAAATGAGACATAGCGAGCCTGAAAGGCTCACCTTACGAATAACCNGGCAGAGTGAACGAATGTGAACTCTACCNGGAAAAAAAGCATCTACCATAATTGCACTCTGCAAGGAGTGCCCCCTAAATTAAAATCGTCGGAATAATTTGCGGAGTGGACATAGGGGTCANTCTTTGCAGAGTGGCAAAAATATCTGTCATTAACCCGGCACACCTCGCCATGCTCGTAGTGCCGGGTTATTCATAAGGTAAGCCTTTCAGGCTTGTTGAAGGATTAGTTTAGTTGCAGTCATCTCTTTATTCCGGGTTGGAGGCAAGACGCTGGGGTGGAGGAGGTTAGATGTCGATTTTTTTGATGCGGTTGCGGTGGGTGAACCGTTTGCGCAGCAAAATGAGGCGTCGCCAATAGTGGGATAGCTTAAGCCACAATTCTCCGGGGTTGGACGTCACGTCGCCGCCAAGTGGATTGTAAGCCGACACAGTGATGGCACCGTCGCCAAATTGCTCGGGATAGAGCACGATGAGATTGTTGCGTGAAAAATATTTCTGAAGGAATGTGGGAAGTTCTTCCATCGAAGGATTGAACGACACTGACGCGCGTCGGGCATTTACCACAATGAAGAGGTCATCGTCAAGAATGCGGTTGGCGAGCAGCACGAAATCATCCCATTCGTCGACTTCGCGGAATTCATTCCTGATTTCATATTTCTCGGTGTGCAGCACTCCTCTTATATAGGATTTCACCTCGGCGTTGCAGCAGAATATCACTCGGCAGCCCAGTTGNTGAGTNAGGTTGGCTATCGCAGTCACCCAGCGTTTGAATCCCATTTCATACTGTGCTTTGTCGGGGACGGAAACGACTATTCGGGTTATTGTGCTCACAGGAATGAAGCAGCGCGTGATCACCACCATTTTATGGGTGGACTCAAGGAGGCGTTCTATTTTTGACCCGAAGAACGAGTCGATAACGGTAGCCTTGCGGTGCATACCGATGATGACGTCCGATATGTCGCGCTCCTCGACGGTGTTTGTCAGTCCGGTCACGAAATTGAGGTCATAGCGCTCGATGGGACGCACCTCGGTGTCTATGCTCGCTCCTGTTTGGATCGCCAGTTCAAGCGCGTTTTTCCCTATAGCTTTGGATCCTGCCGAATTGTCGCTTCTCACGTGTGCCGCATAAAGATGCCCCCCCNTGGCGTAGGGGTTGCGCATCATCACGGCGAGCTCCACGAGTCCCGGAACGGTGAGNGGGTTGGCNACNGCGATCATGGTGTTGAGATTGTGGGTCGATGCCGAGCGGTTGTCTTGTTCGGCATGCTCAAGCTGCTCCATTTTCATTCGCGCGGCGGCGCGCTCGGTCACAATCGATGAGATAGTGCAGGTCACAAGAATCATAACGATGGTGCCGTTGAGGATAGATTCGTCAAACATCCCGATATTGAAGCCGATCATCACGGCGGCAAGCGTGGCGGCTGCCTGAGCGTTGGACAATCCGAAAATCATTTTCCGGTCAAGCGCCGTCATGCGGTAAGTGAGCTGAGTCGCCCATGCCGCCAGCCACTTGCACAGGGTGGCGACTCCCGACATCATCGCTGCCACGTAAAGCGTGTCCCACCCGTCGAAAATCACTTCCACGTTAATGAGCATTCCCACCCCTATAAGGAAATAGGGGATAAAGATGGCGTTGCCCACAAACTCGATGCGGTTCATCAGCGGCGACATGTTGGGGATATAGCGGTTCATGACGATGCCGGCGAAGAAGGCGCCGAGCACGCTTTCAAGTCCGATAAGCCCGGCGGTGGAACTTGCCAGAAACACCATGGCGAGCACAAAGATGAACTGCATCACGCTGTCGCTGTAGTTCTTGAAAAACCAGCGGGTGACACGAGGAAAAATATAGATGACGGCGAGACTGTAGATGGCAAGACGCAGCAATAGCATGAGCACCTCCGAGGCGTTGAATTCTCCGTCGTTGTGGATGCCCACGCATATAGCGAGCACTATCAAGGCGCCGAGCACGGTCACGATTGTTCCGGCGATGGTGACGATGACGGTGGAGGATTTCGTAAGCCCGAAGCGGGAAATTATGGGGTAGGCGACAAGAGTGTGGGATGCGTACATTGACGCAAGCAATATCGATGTCAGCCAATCGAGATTGAGGAAATAGCGTGAAGTGACGGCACCCAACACCATGGGAATGAGGAATGTGTAGGCTCCGAATGTCATCCCCTTCTTGAGATTCTTTTTCAGGTGGTACATGTCGATCTCTATCCCTGCAAGAAACATGAGATAGAGGATACCCACCTGTCCGAATATCTGGAAACTTGCGTCGCGCGCAAGCAACCCTATGCCGTAGGGACCTACAATCACACCGGCTACAATCATTCCTATGATGTGGGGAATCTTGATTTTATTTAACAGCAGCGGAGCAAGCAAAATGATGACCAGAACGATTAAAAATATCAGTACCGGGTCGGTCACGATTGGTGTTGTCAGCGCTGTGATCATCAGGGAGGGAATTTTGATAGCAAATTTACAAAATTTTAGCGTCTTGGGCAATTGTCGGTGGCTATAACTTTCATGCGGCATGCGCGGCAGTCAAATTCCAAACCGAGGGTAATGTTGCCCGATTTGAGCGTCAGCGGACCTTTGAGCCTCGAATCGCCTCCTTCTTTCAAGCAAGCTCCGAGTTCCCGACGCAGGCAGTAGCGCGTCGTCATTACTTGCGGATTTTTGCCTGGCGAAGCGATTTCGGCGGCGGGTTGAATCTTTGTGACTCCATGGTCGTGATAAAATTGACGCGCAAGTTTGTTGGCTACATTTTCGTGATAAGTGATTTCCGCCCCGTCGGGGAAAACGGCTTCTGGTTTCTCAGGACGGCGCAGGTCTCGCTTGAGGCGGCAGCGGTTGTCGCTTTCAAGCAGTGCGAGGGCATTACGCCGCAGTGCTGCGAGCTCCTTTGCGGGAATGAACAGGTCGCCCACACGATCATCATAATGGTCGAGCTGATAAATGGTCTCTCCGAGTTTTCCCATTATTCGTTGCCGTGCCGCGGCCTGTGGTGTTTTAGCCGGCTCGGTGTTGATTGGTTCAGAAACTGCCGAGCAGCTGTTGCCGCGTTCGTCCGACACGTCGAGCGCGAGCCTGTCGCCGGCTATGCGCAGTGTCATCTCGATTGCTATTGTTCTTGTCGAGGAGCGGCGGTTGAGTTGGTCGTCAAATGCTTTGTCGCTGTTTCGGTAGAGCGTCGTTCCGGGAGCGACGTCAACGCTGCTCGCCGGATAGAGCCGGTTGCCGTCGACGCGGTTGAGCCTGAACCCNACAAATCGGTTATCTCTGTCGAAGAAACCCATTCCGTCGCCGTTGGCGAGNGGCGANNTGATATCGGCGANTATGCAGTTGCCATCACGGCGTTTCACTNTNGCNACCGCTTCNCCTTGTGATTTAGGAGTATAGATTGANGCTATTTTNCCCGGTTTTCCGTCAAGAAAGTAGGGGGTGAAGCCTCGGTTGAAACTNTTTTCAGGNGCCGGNGTGAAAAATGTTTCGATGNTGCCGAATGACGAGCGTGTGTACCGCTCCGGGTTGCGGGCGATGATTTCATCGATGCGTTTGCGATAAAAAGCGCAGATGTTTTTGACATACCCTGCGTCTTTCAGTCGCCCTTCTATTTTGAATGAGGATATTCCCGCCTCCAGCATCGAATCTATGCCGTTGGCTCGGTTCATATCCTTTAACGACAGCAGGTGCCTTTCACTCTGGATAAGATTCCCCGCGCCGTCATAGAGGTCAAATGGAAGGCGGCATATTTGGGGACACTCTCCCCGATTGGCGCTCCTTCCTTTAAGCACCCATCCGGCATGGCAGTCGCCGCTATAGCTCACGCACAGCGCTCCGTGAATGAACGATTCGAGCGGCACGTCGACCGCCTCCCTTATCTCCTTGATTTCGGCAGTCGACAGTTCGCGCGGAAGCACGAGCTGGGAGAATCCCGCATCTTGAAGAAATCGTGCCCGTTGAGGGGTGCGGATATCACACTGGGTGCTTGCGTGAAGCGCTATCGGAGGCAGGTCCATTCTCAGAATCCCCATATCCTGAACGATCAGCGCGTCGACACCGGCATGATATAACCGCTTTATCATGTTTTCAGCGGCTTTTAGCTCATGATCGTAGAGGATGGTGTTGACCGTGACATAAACTCGAGCCCGGTATCGGGCGGCAAAATCGCATAGAGCCTTTATGTCATCGACTGAATTTGATGCTGCGGCTCGCGCTCCGAAATTTTCAGCCCCGATATAAACGGCGTCGGCTCCGTGAAGGATAGCTTCACGGGCTATTTCGGCATTGCGTGCCGGAGCGAGCAGCTCGATCGGTATGGGATGTTGGTTGGTAGTTGCCATAAATCAATGTCGGTTCCGTTATTTTGACGGCTGCGGGTTGAGGCTCATGCGGTGAAACTGGTAGTAGACCATCAGCACGGTCACGAGCGTNGCGCCAATGTCGGATGTTGGGAACGATGCCCACACTCCGTTTAGCCCGAAATGTTTCGGAAGTATCATGAGCAGCGGTATAAGGAAAATCACCTGCCTTATGAGACTCAAGAAGATTGATTTTCCTGCCATGCCTATCGACTGGAACAGCGTGGTCGATACAATCTGGAACCCCACAGGCCAGAACATGACGGTGGCAAGATGGAGTCCGTTGACCGTGGCGGCGATCAGTTCAGGGTCGATAGTGAACGCCCGGGCTATGTATGAGGGGAAGAATACGCTAACGACAGCTCCTGCCGACGTGACACACGTGCCGAATATCGCAGCAACCCAATAGGCTTTACGCATGCGGTCATAGAGCCCCGCACCGTAATTGTAGCCCAGAATCGGCTGCACTCCCTGGCAAAGTCCCACCACGACCATGCACAGGAGCGACGTGTAGGTGCTGAAGATGCCCACCGCTCCCACCGCCATGTCGCCGCCATATTCCAGCAGGGAGCGGTTGATGATGGCGTTGATTGCCGAGGCGCAGAAGTTGACTATGCTCGGAGCGGCTCCGATACTGACTATCGCCCAGATGATGTGAAAATTCAATTTATAGATGCCGCGCTTGAAATGCAGCGTCGAGGTCTTTTTGCAGAAATGCGCGAGCACGAATGCCGCTCCTACGGTCATGGAAATGTCGGTTGCGATCGCCGCGCCCTTTATGCCCATATCAAGCCCGAAGATAAATATCGGCGCGAAAATAAGATTACATCCGGCGCCGATAAACATGGTTATCATCGACAGGCGAGGATAGCCCGACGCTCTCATGACGTTGTTCATGCTGTACATTATATTCATCACCAGCATGCCGGGGAGAATGTACATCATGAACTCTTTTGCGTAGGGGAGGGTGCGCGACGACGCGCCNAAAAGAATNAGCAGGTCGTCCATGAATATTCCGAAAAGGCTCAGATAGATGGTGGCGTTTATTACGATCATCACGAGCGAATTGCCGAGCACTTGCTCGGCTTTCAGCTTATTGCCCTGTCCTAAGAATATCGACACGCGNGCTGCGGCGCCGGCGCCTATCAGCACTCCTATCGCCGCGCTTAGATTCATAACCGGAAAAGTGATGGCAAGTCCCGCGATAGCGTCGGGACCCACCCCTCTGCCTATGAAGATGCGGTCGATCACGTTATACAGTGACATCACCACCATCCCGACTATTGCCGGCAAGCTGTATTCCCACAGAAGTTTCCCGATGGGGCGCGTGGCGAGTTCGGTTATGTTTTTGGTGGGTTGTTTCATTTGCCTGAAGATAAGGTTTCGTATAGGTTTCGGCATCCGTCCTCAAGCAGGTCCAAAACGAGTTCGAACCCCTCGGCTCCTTCATAATAGGGATCGGGCACGTGGTCATAGCGGGTAGCCATGGTGATGAACTTAGCCATCGGGACAATNTTGGATTCGGCTTCAANGGTCGGCGCCATGGCGTGAAGGTCGCGCTCGTTGGACGCATCCATNGGTATGATGAGGTCGAAATTGTCGAAATCGCTTTGACGGAATTGTCGCGAACGGTGTGTGAGGTCATAGCCGCGGCGTTGAGCGTGGATTCTCATTCGTCGGTCGGGGAGGTCGCCTGCGTGTCCGCCGTAAGTCCCGGCTGAATCCACAATCCAGCGTTGAGAATCGCCTTCGGTGTCGATGATGCTCCTGAGGACTCCTTCGGCAGCCGGAGATCGGCAGATGTTGCCGAGGCACACGAAGAGAACCTTTATTTTATCGCTATGTTTTAATGCATGGATTGCATCTGATCTTTTCGCACTATTATTTCCCATTGCTGTCATGTGATCGAGTGGCTGGAAGTTTAATAGTGCAAAGATAGCGAATTTGCCTGTAACCGTGCTATGAAAGTTGTGAGATAATCTCGCGGGCGGTGGTGTCAGCGGCATCCGATGTGCCGAGGACATCTCTCATGAACCTATAGCCTTCGAGCTGATTGTCGTGTCCGGGACTGCCGGGCAATATCTTATGCAGNTCTCGNCTCACCGATGTGGGGTTGCAGTTGTGCATCAGCATTTCCGGAACNATTGGGCGGTCGGCTATGAGATTGGGGAGNGAGACATATTTTATTTTCAAGATTTTCTCCATGATTTTATAGGTNAGCCGTGACCCGTTGGAGCGGTAACAAACCACCTGGGGAGTGTTCAGAAGCGCGCATTCGAGAGTGGCTGTTCCTGAAGTGACGAGAGCAGCCGAGGCATATCTCATAAGTTCGAATGTCATGCCTGAAATGATGGGAGTGCCCGGAGTGACGTAATAGCCATAGTAGGGCATGTCGATTCCCGGAGCGGCTGCGATGACGGTTTGATATTCGGGAAAGTTTTGCGCCGCTGTTTCCATTATCATCAGATTGTTTTTAATCTCCGATCGGCGGCTTCCGGGGACAAGGGCTATGATGGGGCGGTCGGGCAAGTTGTTCTTTTTTAGAAATTCCTCCCGGCTCATAATGCGCTTGAGCTTTTCGTCGACCTCTTCAACCGACGGATTTCCCACATACTCCACTTTCATGTAGTGGCGGGCGTAAAAATCGGTTTCAAAGGGAAGGATGCAGTAAACCTGCCTTACGTATTTCCTGATCGCCTTGACGCGGTGTTCTTTCCATGCCCACACTTTAGGGGAGATGTAATAGAACACCGGAATCCCCAGTGAGTAAGCGTAGGAGGCGAGTTTAAGATTGAAACTGGGATAATCGACGAGAATAAGCGCGTCGGGACGGAATTTCTTAATNGCNTCCTTGGCGNGTTTCAGGTTGGAGAGCACTTGCGGAAGNTGGCGAATCACTTCGCTGAATCCCATGAACGCCATTTCACGGTAGTGGATTTCAGGCGCGTGACCCGCTTCGGCAGCCATGAGGTCGCCGCCGAGAAAAGATATTTCGGCATTTTTGTCGTGATTGACAAGCGCCCTTATCAGCCGGGCGGCATGGAGGTCGCCTGAAGCTTCTCCTGCTGAAACAAAATATTTCATCGCTCGTTGGTGTTGCGTGATACAATATCGAAATTCTCCACGTAGATTTCAGTGACCGTGTGCTTGATGGTGTTGCGGTCCTCCCATGAGCGGGTGCGAAGTTTTCCCTCTACATAGAGTTTTGTCCCTTTTCTTATATACTTCTCGGCAAATTCAGCCGCTTTGTCCCACATGACGATGCGATGCCATTCAGTGCGTTCGGGTATTTGCGCTCCGGCGGCGGTGGTATAGGCGCGGTCGGTCGTTGCGAGGGAGAATGAGGCTACCGCGCGGGTGTCGATATACCTTATTTCGGGATCCTGCCCCACGTTTCCTATTAATATGACTTTGTTTATCGACATGGTTGCGGTTTATTTGGCTGACGCTTTAAGCCCTTCGATGACCGCCGAAGTGAAACCGNCGCGTTCCATGGCGTTGAGCCCTTTAATGGTGATGCCTCCGGGTGTGGTCACTTTGTCGATCTCTGTTTCAGGATTATTGCCGGTCGATTCGAGCAGCTTTACGGCACCTTTCATGGTGGCGAGGATATATTCCTTAGCTTTGTCGGGATATAGACCAAGCTCCACGGCGCCTTCGGTGGCGGCACGGATGTAGCGCATGACGTAGGCGATGCCGCAAGAGCACAGCGCGGTGGCGGCTCCGATAAGCCGTTCTTCAATTATTGCCGTTTCGCCAAGGCGGTTGAAGAGCGACACCACGTCGTTCACCTGATGCTTGTCGGCATTGTCATGACATACGAAGGTCATGCTCGCTCCTACCGACATTGCGGTGTTGGGTATGACACGGAACAGGGTGCGGTCCGACGAGTAGCGGTGCAACATTTCGCCAATATCTTCGAGAGTGATTCCTGCGGCGAGCGACACCAATGTCTGGGTGCGGAATGCGACAGCCGGAGCGATTTCGTCGAGTACCGACGGGAGCACCCAGGGTTTCACGGCGAGGATGATGTAGTCGGCTCCTTTTATTGCCGTGCGGTTGTCGGTCGATGAAATGATTCCCGGGCAGGATGCCGCGATGGCGTCAAGGGTGGATTGGCGAGGGGAGCTGATTGCGATGTCGGCGGCAGGGAAGCCGCTTGCAACCAGTCCGCGCGCAATTGCTCCGCCCATGTTGCCGCCGCCTATGACTGATATTTTCATTTTTGCGCTACGTTAAGAAGTCTTTTAAAACGAGAGAGGAAGGTTTCGGCTTCCTCCATGGAGAGAGTGAGCGGCGGCAGGAGTCTGACGATGTTTGTGCCGGCTGCTCCGGTGAACACGTGCTCGTCGAATATGAGGCGGCGACGCAGTTCTTTCGCCGGGAACTCGAGTTCGATGCCGATCATCAATCCTCGTCCTCGCACTTCTCTGATGCCGGGCAACCCTTTAAGCTCGCTCAACAGGTAGGAGCCGACGATTGCGGCATTCTCCACCAGTCCCTCTTTTTCAAAAATGTCGAGCACGGCGATTGCGGTGGCGCAGGCAAGATGATTTCCGCCGAAGGTGGTGCCAAGCTGTCCGTATTCGGGAGTGAATGCAGGGCTGATGAGCACTCCGCCCATGGGGAATCCGTTAGCGATGCCTTTTGCGACGGTGATGATGTCGGGGCGGATGCCTGAATATTGGTGAGCGAAAAATTTACCCGATCGTCCGTAGCCCGACTGGATTTCGTCAAGAATAAGCACGGCTCCATACTGGTCGCATTCCTCGCGTAGCACTCTCAGGAAATCGTCGGAAGGGATGCGGATGCCTCCCACGCCCTGGATACCTTCGATGATGACGGCGCACACATCACCCTTTTTGAGCTCGTTGACGGTTGCGTCGATATCGTTGAGTGGAAGGAAGGTTACATGCCCGTTGTCGTTAATAGGCGACACGATTTTAGGATTGTCGGTCGCCTCGACTGCTGCCGATGTTCTGCCGTGGAATGCTTTTCCGTAGGCGATGATTCTTGACTTGCCGGTGTGGAACGACGCCAGTTTCAATGCGTTTTCATTAGCCTCGGCTCCTGAATTGACAAGAAAGAGCTGGTAGTCGTCGTAGCCCGACACTTTTCCGAGCTTTTCAGCGAGTTTTTGCTGAAGCGGGTTGATGACGGAATTGGAATAGAACATCAATTTCGATGCCTGTTCATTGATCGCCTTTACAATTTCGGGGTGGCAGTGTCCCACAGAAATCACGGCATGACCTCCGTAGAGGTCAAGATACTCCGTTCCGTGATTATCATATACATGACAGCCTTTGCCACGGTCAATTTCTATGTCGAAAAGNGGATATACGTCAAATAGATTCATCGTTTGAGAAGTTAGGTGAGTTAGAATGCCGANGGTTTCAGTTGGAGTCCCACGCGCTCATGAAGNCCGAAAAGCAGATTCATGTTGTGGACCGCCTGTCCTGACGCGCCCTTGACGAGATTGTCGATCACCGAGGTTATCAGCAGCTTGCCGTCGACCTTGTCGAGATGCAGGATGCACTTGTTGGTGTTGACGACATCTTTAAGATCGGGAGCCTTGTCGGTGATGAATGTGAAATTATGGTCGGAATAATAGTCCTCATAGAGTTTGCGTACCTCTTCAAGCGCCACGGGGCAGTCGAGATAGGCGATAGCCATTATGCCGCGGGCGAAACATCCTCTCACCGGAATGAAGTCAATGTCGGATTTGAAACTGTTTTGCAACTGGGTGAGCGATTGCTTTATTTCGGCAAGGTGCTGGTGCTTGAACGGCTTGTAGATTGACACGTTGTTGTTGCGCCATGAAAAGTGGCTGGTTGCCGACGGTTTCACCCCGGCGCCTGTCGAGCCGGTGATTGCGGTGACATGGACGGTGCTGTTGAGCAGCAGATTTTTTGCAAGCGGCAGCAGCGCGAGCTGTATTGCCGTTGCAAAGCATCCGGGATTGGCGATATGCTTGGCACCGCGCACAATCTGCTTGCGGTTAAGCTCGGGGAGCCCGTAGACGAAATCGTGGGTGCCGTCGTTGATGCGATAGTCGGTGGAGAGGTCGATTATGCGCAGCTCCTCGGGAACATCGTGGGATTCCATGAATTTTTTTGTTTCTCCATGGGGTGTGCAGCAAAACATCACGTCGATGTTGTTGAAATCGATGTCGGAAGTGAACTTCAAATCGGTTTCGCCGATGAGTCCCTGATGCACGTCGGTCACATTATTGCCCGCGTTGCTTGAGCTGTGAACCCACTTGATTTCAACGTCGGGATGGTTGATGAGCAGTCTCAGCAGTTCGCCGGCAGTGTAGCCTGCGCCTCCTATTATTCCGGCTTTAATCATGCTTCGCGGTCTTTGTTGTTACGTGACTGCACGGAATGGTAGATTTTCATCTGGTTTCCGAGGATTTTGGTAAAGCCCTTGACATCGTCGGCGGTCCAGCCTTTGCTCAACTCGCCATATTCTCCGAAATCGGTCTTCATTAGGTCGAAGTCGCTTTCAACTCCCACGGTGATGAAGCGGTAAGGTTTCAGGTCGATGAACACTTTTCCGGTCACGTTGCGCTGTGACGACTGGAGGAATTTCTCAATGTCGCGCATCACCGGCTCGAGATACTGGGCTTCGTGGAGGAACATTCCGTACCAGTTGCCGAGTTGGTCCTTCCAGTATTGCTGCCACTTGGTGAGGGTGTGCTTTTCAAGCATTTTGTGGGCGGCGATGATCACCATCGGCGCTCCTGCCTCAAAGCCTACACGTCCTTTTATACCGATGATTGTGTCGCCGATGTGCATGTCTCTTCCGAGCGCATAGGGGGCTACAATCTCTTCGATTTTCTGGATAGCTTTCACTTTGTCGGTGAAAGGCTCTCCGTTGACGGCTGATATTTCGCCCTCGGTGAAGTCGATTGTCAGTCGGCTGTCGGCCGTGGCGGTCATCTGGGTGGGATAGGCTTCTTCGGGGAGAGTCTGGTCGCTGTGGAGAGTTTCTTTTCCGCCCACCGACGTGCCCCAAAGTCCTTTGTTGATTGAATATTCAAGTTTCTTGAAGTCGGCTACATAGCCGTGGTCTTTCAAGTAATTGATTTCATACTCGCGGGTGAGGTTCATGTCGCGGGTGGGGGTGATGATCTCGATTTCGGGAGCGAGAATCTGGAAAGTGATGTCGAAACGCACCTGGTCGTTGCCGGCGCTTGTGCTTCCGTGAGCCACATAGCGGGCGCCGATCGACTTTGCGTAGTCGATAATGGCGATTGCCTGGAATATGCGTTCGGAGCTTACCGAAATCGGGTAGGTGCCATTGCGGAGCACGTTGCCGAAAATCATGTATTTGATGCTCTTTTCGTAATACTCTTTGGTGATGTCAAGGGTGGCATGGGCTTTCGCTCCAAGATCGAGCGCTCGTTTTTCGATCGCTTTCAGCTCTTCGGGTGAGAAGCCGCCGGTATTGGCAATTGCGGTATAAACGTCATAGCCGCAATCTTCTGAGAGGTATTTTACGGCAAATGAGGTGTCGAGACCGCCGCTGAAGGCGAGCACCACTTTCTTGTTTTCTTCTTTCATAAGTAAATGTATGTTTAGTTTATTTTTCTTCAGTTGATGTGATGGGGTTCCTTGGGGTCGTAGAGCAGTCCGGTACACAGGCATTTGTGACCGCCGTTGCGCTGGAGAATGTCGAAATTCACGCAGCTTTCACATCCGCGCCAAAAAGCGGCGTCGGTGGTGAGCTGGTCGAAAGTGACGGGACGATAACCCAGATCGTGATTCATCTTCATAACGGCGGCTCCGGTTGTCAGCGAGAATATTTTTGCTTCCGGAAACATTTCGCGCGACAATTCGAAGATGCGTCGTTTTATGCGGGTGGCAAGTCCGAGTCCGCGGAACTTGTCGGCGACGATAAGTCCTGAATTGGCGACAAATTCCTTGTTACTCCAGGATTCGATGTAGCTGAAGCCGGCAAATTCACCGTCGCAAACTGCGATCACAGCCTTGCGCTCCAGCATTTTCTGTTTAACGTATTCAGGCGAACGCTTGGCGATACCGGTGCCGCGCACTTTTGCGGCGCGGTTGATGGTGTCAAGGATTTCGTCGACATATTTTATATGCTCTTCCGAGGCTACCAAGACCTCAATGTTCGACATATCTGCCATTTTAATTATATNTTGTTCTGTNAAATTTATGTTTGCTNACTCAATATTTTGTCGGGCGATGCTATCTGCTTGCGCGCCTCGGCTATCACGCGCTCGGGAACGAANCCCTTGAAGAAATCGAGGATTTCGGCGCGNGACGCATCCTCGGCTGNAGCCACCATTACGGTGTCGGCGCCGGCGATGGTGCCGAGAATATAGGGGGTGACGAGCTGGTCGAGATCATAGGCGAGTCCGCTTGCATATCCGAAGGGGGTGCGGAACACGAGCATGTTGCCCGTGAATCTCATCGACTCTACGTTGCGATGGGTGCCGGTCTGGGCGGTTGTCGGCACGGTTTCATATATTTCGTCCTCGGGAATCTCTCCCGGCTTTGTGACGATGTAGCGATAGCCACCGAGCGATGATACGACTTTGGTGGTCTTCAGCGCCTTCAGGTCGCGCGACAGAGTCGCCTGTGTCACGAAAAAGCCGCGGGCGGCAAGAAGGCGCGAAAGCTCCTCCTGACTGCCGATGCTGTTATTGTTGAGTATTTCAAGAATCGCCAAAAGGCGGATCTGGCGTTTGTTCATAATTCCGTCGGATTATTTTTGGAACGGCAAATTTACTAACAAAATACAAGAATCGCACAATGAAACGTGAATTTTTATGCAAATTTATTGCAAAAAATGCGAAAAAGCATCTGCCTTCTCGCATTTTCGGGGGATGAATTCAATGGGGTGGGGTGCGGCGTCAGCGGTTCTCGTAAAGATGGGTGAGAATCTCAACGTCGGCATGAGTGAGTTCGACATGGCGACGCGACATGACGCGCTTGGCGGTGTCGAAAAATTTGTTGAGCGGAAGCTCGCTGAATCCTGCGGCTCCGCCGATGCTGAACGAAGGGATATAAGTGCGAGGGAAGCCGGCTCCGTGGATATTGCATCCTACTCCAACCACGGTGGCGGTGTTGAACATGGTGTTTATACCAGCCTTGGAGTGGTCGCCCATGATGAGTCCGCAGAACTGCAGCCCCGTGTGCATGAATCGGCGAGAATGATAGTTCCACAACCTGATTTCGGAATAGTCGTTTTTCAGGTTGGATGACACGCAATTGGCTCCGAGATTGCACCATTCGCCTATCACGGCGTTGCCGAGGAAGCCGTCGTGGGCTTTGTTACTGTAGCCAATGATGACCACGTTGTTTATTTCGCCGCCCACTTTGCAATAAGGTCCAATGGTGGTGGCGCCATAGATTTTTGACCCCATGTTGATGTAGGCGTGCTCGCACAACGCCAGGGGGCCTCTCACGCATGTGCCCTCCATTATCTCTGCATCTCTTCCTATATAAATCGGTCCGTTGGTCACGTTCAGGATGGCGCCTTCAGCCTTTGCTCCCGGTTCAAGGAAGATTTTGGGACTGCCGTCGGGGAAAAGGGGGTCGCCGATAACGGTGCAGGTGGGGCTGATGGGGAGGGAATTGCGACCGTTGGTGAGCGCTTTGAAGTCGTCGACGAGGGCGCGTTCGTTGAGCATGAAGATGTCGGGGAGCGATTTTATGGCGAAAGGCTCTTCGTCGAGCGTCACGGTGTTGTCGGCGTTTTTGCCGCGGCGCGCTATTTCCGTGCNGTTATAGGCGAGNGCCATGCCGGNNTGCAACTCTGACAGCGCTTTTACCAGCGCGGNGGTGNGGCATATNTTGCCTGCGATGTAGTAATCTTCAATGGTGTTTTTCTCTGAAATGGGATATTTCACAGAAAGATATTCTTCAGTTTTGTAGGAATAGTCGCCCGGAAAGGCGAGCTCCCACTTGCGGCGGATGGTGTTGATGCCTATGCGCAATTCGGCGACGGGGCGGGTGAACGTGAGCGGCAGCAGATTGCCGCGGGTTTCCGGATCGTCGAAGAGGATTATGTTGTTTGCCATGACCTACTATGATTTTAGTTGTTGATGTCGCAAAATTAGGAAAAAACTCAGACATTGTCCTTTGAAATCGCAATGATAAGATGGATTGCGAAAAATATTTTTAGTTTTTGTGAAAATATTTGGATATTAGGAATTTAGTTGCTAACTTTGCGAAGTTTTTGACGTGAAGCTTGCGCTTGCCTGCCGTATGATATTGAAAGTCAGTCGGATAGGAAGCGTGAGGTATTATGTGAAAGATATAACAACGATAATAAACTTTAGTAAAAAACAAAACAACTAAGATGCCTACAATTCAGCAATTAGTAAGAAAAGGACGTGTGGCTATGGAGGACAAGAGTAAGTCTCCCGCACTCGACAGCTGTCCTCAGCGTCGCGGTGTTTGCGTGAGAGTTTACACCACTACTCCTAAGAAGCCTAACTCGGCGATGCGTAAAGTTGCCCGTGTGAGATTGACTAACGGTAAGGAAGTTAACTCCTACATTCCCGGAGAAGGTCACAACTTGCAGGAGCACTCAATCGTTCTCGTTCGCGGCGGTCGTGTTAAGGACCTCCCCGGTGTGCGTTATCACATCGTGCGCGGTACTCTCGACACCAGCGGCGTTAAGGACCGCACTCAGCGTCGTTCCAAGTATGGAGCTAAACGTCCGAAACCGGGAGCAGCCCCCGCAGCAAAGGGTAAGAAATAATCACGCCCGCAGCTGGAAGCAGCTTGCAGAGATAAACAAAACCCAGTTAATTTAACTTCGTTTTTGATTTATTGGACAGCAATTTAGGTTGAGTAAACGAGGCGAGAGAGCCGACATGAAGATTAAAGACGCAGCCAAGCAACCAAATACAAAACTTTACTAAAAAAAATGAGAAAAGCAAAGCCTAAGAAGCGGGTCGTTTTACCCGATCCCGTTTTCAATGACGTAAGAGTGTCAAAATTCGTGAACCATCTCATGTATGATGGAAAAAAGAACACTTCTTACACTATATTCTATAGCGCACTTGAGACTGTGAAGTCGAAATTGCCCAACGAAGAAAAGTCGGCCCTCGAAATCTGGAAGAAGGCCCTCGAAAATGTAACTCCCCAGGTGGAGGTTAAATCTCGTCGTGTCGGCGGTGCCACATTCCAGGTTCCTACTGAGATCCGTCCCGACCGCAAAGAGTCCATCTCGATGAAGAATCTTATCATCTATGCACGCAAGCGTGGCGGCAAAACCATGGCGGACAAGCTCGCTGCCGAAATCGTAGATGCTTACAACGAACAAGGCGGTGCATTCAAGCGCAAAGAAGATATGCACAAGATGGCGGAAGCTAACCGCGCATTCGCTCATTTCCGTTTCTAATTAACTGATTCACTAATTTCATTTCGAAAATGGCAACCAAAGACGAAAACTTAAAGTTTACCCGTAATATCGGTATCATGGCTCACATCGATGCCGGTAAGACAACTACTTCTGAGCGTATCCTTTTCTACACCGGACTTACCCACAAAATCGGTGAGGTTCACGACGGCGCAGCAACTATGGACTGGATGGAGCAGGAGCAGGAGCGTGGTATTACTATTACATCCGCCGCTACCACTACTTTCTGGAACTACAACGATAAAAAATACAAAATCAACTTGATTGACNCNCCGGNACACGTNGACTTCNCTNTTGAGGTTGAGCGTTCTCTCCGTGTGCTCGACGGCGCTGTCGCAACTTTCTGCGCGGTGGGTGGTGTTGAGCCTCAGTCCGAGACCGTGTGGCGTCGGGCTGATAAATATAATGTGCCCCGAATCGGTTACGTGACCAAGATGGACCGTTCG
>WFLX010043553.1_pt1 | contig 26354 bp, 21 predicted proteins | sample 4967041 | NCBI WGS metagenome assembly WFLX01 (sample SAMN12857096, study PRJNA449069) | gut metagenome | isolation source: stool from male and female vole | host: Microtus ochrogaster | place: USA:Florida | collected 2017
TGAATTGTGTGCATATTGATGAGCTTCATACCGCTCTCGGCTTACCTGCAAACGAAGAGATTTTGATGTTGCTTGATCTTGGGTTTGCTGCAGAAGATGCTCATCCATTGCCTAACCATTTTTCCCGTAAACCACTTAATGAAACTGTAAGTTATATTTAATGTAACTGTGTAATTTGCTGCAGATGAATAGTCTATCTATAAAGAAGGGACTTCTATGTCTAATAATTCTACTTACTACAATATCTTCAACAAATGCANAATCTTATCTNAACGNCATAGGAGGCTTTTATGATTTGATTACAAATTATAGTCAACTCAAAGATGGTGATATTGTGATTATTGCCTCGCATTCATTAAAAGAGGGTAAGGATGAGGTAAGATTAATGACAGTCCCTTCTGCAGAACATAGTGGAATGTTTGGCTATGACACTAATGTTGCATACAATGCAAACGACGGAATGCCACAGACCATACAGGCAGATGTTGTTAATACAGAGGAAGGTGCGCACGAATATGTTGTGTTATATAAAAGCACTCCTAAGAATAATTATCTTGAAATCTATTTACAAGATATAGATGGTTTCTATCTGAAAGCCAATGCGGACAACAAACAGATAGCTTTGGAAAAAGCAACCTATGCCTGGAGAACATTTGATTACCAAGATAATAATAATCAGTATGTCAGGTTATTAACCAATTCTCAATATAGTATTGTTTGTGACAACTATCAATCGCCGTATGATTACGATAATGGATATTTCTATATTCGTAATAGCACCACTAATTTGAATTGGGCTAATATTTACAGAAAAACACATAAGTTACATATAGGTAGCACCGGATATGCGACATTCTATTATGGTAACAATGATGCTATATTGCCAAAAGGGGTTAAGGCTTACACTTATCGGTTGGATGATGAGAAAATTGTACCATCACATGTCTTCGATGGCGATACTGATGACAATATAATTCCATACAATACAGCTGTTATATTGTCAGCCGACAAGAATACAACTGTTACATTGGATATAAAAAACAGTCAGACTTTCAATGTATATCCTAATCTTTTGCGGGGTACGGACATTAACGCCTCAACACAACAGGAGGGAGAGGTTAATTGTAAATATCTCGCCTTGGGTAATGGTGTGAATGGGGTCGGCTTTTATTATGCAAATAAAGATGGGGCGCCGTTTATCAATGGAGCGCATAAAGCTTACTTATGTCTGGACGGAGTAGCCGCTGCACGTGTTTCGGCGTTTATTATGCCCGATGGCAATCAAATTCCGACGGGTATATTCCCGGCTGCTGTTACCGGTAAGAACGAAACCACCAACAGTATCAAATGCTATGATATGATTGGCAGACCGGCAAATACAACAGGCAGAGGAGTGATCATAAAACAAGGTAAAGCAATATTACAATGAGCACCATTGTCAGGCAATGTGTATTTCTCTGTATAAGAATAAATACCATTCAGTCTTGTTTTCTGTGTCTATGAATGGTTTTTACCATGTATTTTGATGTTACTTTATTAAAAATGTGTTAAAACTATCTGCTGTATAAAATATTTTTGTAACTTTGTCTTTAATAAGCATATCGATTATTATTGGAGAACATTTATAACTCAACGCTATGAAGTTGCAATGATTTTCGCCGGCTATCAGATTTACAAAGTATTACAGTTTTATTAAACTTACGTTATACAACATTGACAGATCCAAGAAATATACAGATAAAAGACTATACGTATGCATTGCCTGACGAGCGTATAGCCAAGTTCCCTATAGCGAGACGTGACGAGAGTAAACTCCTTATATATAATAAAGGACAGATTGGCCATGATGTTTTTAAGAATATAACAAGTTATCTGCCAAAAGGAGCGTTGCTGATTTATAATAATACTCGTGTCATTCAGGCACGCTTACATTTCCGTAAGACAACAGGTGCCTTGATAGAAGTGTTTTTGCTGGAGCCTTATTTCCCACATGATTATGAACAGATATTTCAGACGCGTAACCACTGTCAGTGGGTGTGTATGATAGGTAATCTGAAGAAGTGGCGTACGATTTCCACAGATGGGGTGCAGGAAGGTAAGGGCATTCTTGTACGTACTATAATGGTAGGGGAACAACNGGNAANACTGACTGCATCATTAGNATGNGAGGAACGTACCGGCCATATCGTGTCATTTAATNNGGATGATGCCTCAGTNTNGTTTGCCGATTTGTTGGAGGCGATAGGCGAATTACCTATTCCTCCTTACCTTAATCGTGATACGGAAGAAAGTGACAAGATAACCTATCAGACTGTCTATTCCTGTATCAAAGGGTCTGTTGCGGCACCTACTGCTGGCCTGCACTTTACGGCAGCGGTACTTGAAGACATTGACGCTTGTGGTATAGAACGCGAGGAAGTCACCCTGCATGTCGGAGCCGGCACTTTCAAGCCGGTTAAGGCACAACGCATAGAAGGACATGAGATGCATAGGGAATATATCTCAGTGAGACGTGACACCATACAGAAACTTATAGAGCATGACGGGCAAGCCATAGCGGTAGGAACCACCAGTGTCCGCACACTGGAGAGCCTTTACTATATAGGATGTCGCATCTGCCGCAATCCTTCTTTAACTGAGGAACAGCTGCCAATAGAGCAATGGGAACCATACGACACACCGTGTGATATATCTGTAACGGTTGCATTACAAAGTATTGTAGATTGGCTTGACAGAAATGGACTGACAACGTTACATTCCTCTACAAGCATTATTATTGCACCCGGCTACAAATATCATATAGTAAAGATGCTTATAACAAACTTTCATCAGCCGCAGTCCACGTTGTTGTTGCTTGTAAGTGCGTTTATAGGCGATGACTGGCATAAGGTTTATGATTATGCGCTGGATAACGGTTTTCGTTTCCTCAGTTATGGAGATTCGTCTTTGCTTATTCCATCATAAGAAGTGTTGGAGGCGGGAGTTAGCTTCAACTATGTTGTAAAAGCATTGTGATTGTATTGTAAACGCAGTGCGATTACGTTGCGAAAGCATAGCGATTACAGTGCAAACGCAGTGCGATTACAGTCGGAAATGTAAAAATTTAAGTAACAATGAATTACGGATATATAAAAGTGGCGTCAGCTATACCGAGTGTGAAGGTGGGCGACTGCNAGTTCAANNTNCAGGAGACAGAACAGNTGATAGCGCGTGCCGAGGGGCAGGGTGTGGAGATAATNGTGTTTNCGGAGCTTTCGNTTACAGNCTATNCCTGTCAGGATCNGTTTCGCCAACAACNGCTATTGNATNTTGCCGAGCAGTCGGTTCTGATGCTTCTTGATTTCNCCCGTCAGTTGGATATTATCGCTATTGTCGGTGCCCCCGTTCAGGTAGGTATGATATTACTTAATTGCGCAGTGGTTATCCAAAAAGGGGAGATACTCGCTATCATACCGAAGACATACTTGCCAAACTACAGTGAGTTTTATGAGAAACGATGGTTTGCCTCAGCACAGGACCTTCATCCAACAGAAATAATCTATGCCGGAAGCAAGACGCTTGTGACATCGCAGCCGACAATCTTCCGTACATATACGGGAGCGACATTTGGTGTGGAGCTATGTGAAGATGTCTGGGCTCCGGAGCCGCCGTCAACTTTCCTTACACTTGCCGGAGCGGACATCATATTCAATCTCTCCGCTTCTGACGAACTTATAGGTAAGCATGCCTATCTGCAACAGTTGCTTTCGCAGCAGAGTGCGCGTACTATGAGCGGATACGTGTATTCCGGTAGTGGATTTGGTGAGAGTACACAGGATCTTGTTTATGGTGGCAATGCCATGATATATGAAAACGGTAAGTGTATAGCCCATAGTGAGCGTTTCTCGTTTGAGCCTCAGATGGTTATAACGCAGATTGACTATGAGAAACTGCGTGCTGAGCGCAGGAATAACACAACATTTGTCAATGCGCAGCGTGTGGATCGCATCGGCGGGGTACGTTTCATAGACTGTCATTCCGTAACACCTGAGGATTTTATCCTTATGCGCACTGTCAACCCTACACCTTTTATACCGGAGACAGAGGACATGCAGGCGTCGTGTGAGGAAATATTTAATATACAGGTTGCCGGTCTTGCTAAACGACTTGTGCACACTAATTGCAAGACTGTGGTGATAGGCATAAGCGGTGGTCTTGACTCTACGCTGGCTTTGCTTGTATGTGTCAGGACGTTTGACAAACTGAAGCTGCCGCGAACAGGTATAATAGGAGTGACAATGCCGGGATTCGGTACTACGGACCGTACATATACCAATGCCATAAACCTTATGACATCGCTGGGGGTAACGATTAAGGAAATATCTATCCGCAAGTCATGTCTGCAGCATTTTGAAGATATAGGACACGATCCGGGTGTGCATGATGTTACATACGAGAATGGGCAGGCACGTGAACGCACGCAGATTCTGATGGATCTCAGTAATAAGTACAACGGAATGGTGATAGGTACGGGAGACCTTTCGGAACTGGCGCTTGGATGGGCTACATATAATGGCGACCACATGTCTATGTATGGGGTTAACGTTTCTGTTCCAAAGACGCTGATCCGTTATCTTGTACAGTATGTGGCCGATAGCGGGCTCGATAGGGATTCGCATGCCACACTGCTTGATATTATTGACACTCCTATATCTCCGGAACTGATTCCCGCTGACGAACAGGGCAATATAGCCCAGAAGACTGAAGACCTTGTGGGGCCTTATGTGTTGCATGACTTCTTCCTTTACTATATGTTGCGTTGCGGATTCCGCCCGTCAAAGATATATATGTTGGCGTGCCATGCCTTCTGTAACAGCAAGGAACATCAGTATGATGAGGATACTATAAAGAAATGGTTGCATATTTTCTTGCGCCGTTTCTTCTCACAGCAGTTCAAACGCTCATGCCTGCCGGACGGACCGAAAGTCGGTTCGGTGTCACTCTCGCCGCGTGGTGACTGGCGTATGCCCAGTGATGCCAGCAGCAGCATGTGGTTGACGGTGAATTAGAATAGGGACGGCTTTGGTAATCTTTATGTATTGTCATGTTGCTGTAACGGATGTATAACCCAACACCAATAAAATAGTAATACTAATGATACTTTTTCCATGTGCGAAAATAAATCTTGGACTTAATGTTGTAGAACGGCGTGCTGACGGATATCACAACTTGGAGACTGTTTTTTTCCCGGTTGCAATAACTGATGCCCTTGAAGTGTTTGAGATGTCTCCACAATATCCGGCTGATACCGCATGCAGTCTGAAGGTGACAGGCACGGCGGAATTATGTGATGAACAGCAGAATCTTGTTGTTAAGGCATATAATATTCTTGCCGAGGATTATGAGCTTCCGCGTGTTTATGCACATCTGCACAAGCGCATTCCTTCACAAGCCGGTATGGGTGGCGGTTCAAGTGATGCCGCATATATGATAAGGTTGCTTAACGAGCAATTCTCTTTAGGACTTACTGTCGGGCGGCAGAGACAATATGCCGCACGCCTTGGGGCTGATTGTGCATTCTTTATTACGGCTGATACCGATGCCCCGCAGCCGCTTTATGCTACCGGGGTAGGGGATATATTGGAGCCTTTCGCCGAGCCTTGGAGAGCGTTGCACGGTAAATGGCTGTTGCTTGTGAAGCCGGATGTGGCTGTTTCAACCAAAGAGGCGTATGCCGGCGTAGTGCCACGGTATCCGAAAAAGAATTGTCGTGACATACTGCTACAACCTATTGAGACGTGGCGTGAAGAGCTTGTGAATGACTTTGAAGAGAGTATTTTCCGCAAACTGCCTGTTCTTGCACAGATAAAGGAAGTTATGTACAATTGTGGGGCGGTGTATGCCGCTATGTCAGGGAGTGGCAGCACAATATTCGGAATTTTTAATAATGAACCCCCAAAAATGAATTTCTCATGCCAGCAAATAGTAATACATCTCGCAGACGACAGACAACGCAAAGCGTAGACACAACACTTGGACGTATTCCCCCACAGGCTATAGATGTGGAGAGAGNCGTACTTGGAGNATTGANGATAGATACGGACGCTTTTTCCGTTGTATCCGAGCAGCTTCANCCGGAGACTTTTTATGAGCCAAGACATCAAAAGATATATCGTGCCATACAGACGTTGAATCTTAAGGAACAGCCTGTGGACATGATAACGGTCTGTGAGGAGCTGAAACGTGAAGGGACTTTTGAGGAAGTGGGGGCACCGACATATATTGTTGACCTCACGCAGGCGGTCGCTTCGTCTGCGAACATTGCATCCCATTCGCATATCCTTGCTCAGAAATATGTGGCAAGGCAACTTGTTACTTATGGTTCCAATGTCGTTACAAAGGCGTTTGACGACGGACAGGATACAGATGAGCTTATGCAGGAAGCCGAAGGGGGGCTTTTTGAGATCTCGCAAAAGAACATGCGGCAGGACTATATGCAGATAGACCCTGTGGTTGTGCAGGCACGTGAGCTGATATTGAAGGCCGCAAACAATACCGGAGGCATAACGGGTGTACCTACCGGATATACGGAGTTTGACAAGGTTACATCGGGATGGCAGCCTTCAGACCTTATAATTATTGCCGGACGTCCTGCCATGGGTAAGACATCATTTGCCCTTTCACTGGCCAAGAACATCGCGATAGACAATCATGACCCTGTTGCTTTCTTCTCTCTTGAGATGAATAATGTGCAGCTTGTCAACCGTCTTATATCAAATGTTTGTTCTATTCCCGGTAGTAAGATACTGAACGGTCAGTTGACACAGGATGAGTGGGCACGCTTTGATAATCATATTGATCGCCTTATGGGGGCTCCTTTGTANGTGGATGATACTCCGGGACTTTCCNTTTTNGAGTTACGTACCAAGGCACGCNGTTTGGNTAGGGAGNAAGGNGTGAAGCTGATAATGATAGATTATTTGCAGTTGATGAATGCAAACGGAATGAAGTTCAATAGCCGTCAGGAGGAAGTCTCAACCATTTCCCGCTCTCTTAAAGGCTTGGCTAAAGAGTTGGACATTCCAATCATTGCCCTTTCGCAGCTCTCTCGTGCCGTAGAACAACGGCCGGGCGAAGAGGGTAAACGNCCGCAGCTATCCGATCTTCGTGAATCCGGTGCTATAGAGCAGGACGCTGATATGGTGCTCTTTGTGCATAGGCCGGAGTATTATCATATACTTGAGGATCGTAATGGTAATAGTTTGAAAGGTATGGCACTTATTTGTATTGCCAAACACCGTAAAGGTGCGACGAAAGACGTTACATTGTCATTCAAGGGAGAGTATACTCGTTTTGCAAATCCGGACGAGGTGGACCCGTATGATACTATGGATGCAAAGGATGGTGCTTTCCGTAGTTCCGGATTAAATCAGGAGTTTTCTGATGATGAAGATCCGTTGGGTCCCGGTACAATATCCAACGATTTACCATATTAGTCTGTTATAATTGATTTCATACAGGATTCAGATAACAACGTAAAAACCCGGCTGATACAAATCATCAGCCGGGTTTTTACGTTGCTTCGTTTTTGATTGCATGATTTATTGGTCTTGGTTGCCTGTTTTCATCAGCATTATGCCAATAAGTATCCATATTATCTCACGTACTCTGCAGATAATACTAACGAATATGCCAAGGGCAGTGGAGAGACCGAGGGCGGCTATGGATATAACAAAACCGCCTTCCTGTACTCCTAACTGCATGGGGAGGAAGCCTATCAGATTGGCAAACAATGTGGTAAAAGCCATAATTAATACGGAGTGGAGGAAAGTTATAACCATTCCGTCTATACCTCCGCCACAATCGATGTTGAACAGAAGTAACATAAACATAATCTCCAGGCTCTGAACAACGCGTGAAAGGTATTCTAACAGAAGGCTATAGTAAAAGTTCTTCTTGTCTTGACTATGAAGTGCCGCTATTTGAGTATCGATATTGCGGAATGTTTCTCCATGCTTTGCAAGCATACGGTTACTCCAATTTCGTAGTCCTGGTATCTTTCCGATGATGCGTACTATTTTTATTACAAGCCCCTTGCGATAGCCTCTGGAAAAAAGATAAAAGGCAATAAGGCAGAATATGGCTATAATGCCAAGTACTATCGCTGTCATTGTCGTCATAGGCAAATCGCCAACGGCTACCAATGCAATATATATGAATATAGATGAGAACCAAAACCAGAAGTGGGCGAATATATGCATCATTGCATAAAGAATGACAGAAGAGGCCGCATGCTCTTTGCTGATGTCCTTGGATAGCTCCATTATGCGGTATGGCTCACCGCCTAACCCGCCTACAGGAGTTGCATAATTGAGGGCGTAGCCTGTTATTGTCAGTTTGAATATTCTCCCAAAACTGACCTTTTCTTCCGGAGACGTGTTTCCTTTAATTATGCATTGCCATGATAAGGCATTGATACCATATACTATAACCCATATTCCGATTATTGGGATTAACCAATATCCGGCGCGACAGATATGCTGCCATAATTCTATGAAACTGACATCAAATGTGAATAGCATAACCACTACAGTGGCTATGCCGCAGATAAAGAATAGGTTATTGAGCCGTTTCTTTGTCCATTTCATAGTGACCTTACTTCAATGTCTGAGCAATTCTGCGGCAGAATGACTCATGACGGTGGTTAATATAGGCTGCTAATAATGACATTGCCACAATCTCAAATACGAAATTGATTGCTGGAATGTCGGCAAGGCAAAACAAAAAGAACATACCGGCACGGAAATTGAATGTCAGCATTGCGTTCAACCCCATGAGTGCTTTTGAATTCTTATGCAGTTCCTCACGTAAGTTTGCCGGCATATTACCTTCATTGCCATAGTTTTGTCTTATCTTTGCCATCAGGTTCTGGAACTGTGGCGTTACTTTTTCTTGCTTTTTGGTATAGTCAATATATGACTTCAGAAAATACTTCCATACCAAATTGCCTTTCCAAGGTGTTTGATCGTATATCTGTTGCTGCTTGACAGAGGTGTCANGCTCGCTGCCTTTNTCACCTTTTAGGATNANTNAGTGNATTTGGATATAGTAATCAGCCAAGCGTTGCTGTCCANCCATNCNGATAAAACCGGATATTAGTGCGAGNAGTAGGANAATAACAGTAGCTATTATTGTATTTTGTTCAGTGTTGGCAATACCAAACCATCCGAACTCTATGTCATGATGCAGGTAGAAACGATAAACAAGTGCGACATAAATAGGTATAAACCACGCAAAGCCGGCTGCCCCATCGAGTATTCGTCCCATTTGGCTTTTTTTGCCGGTCATACGTGCCAGCTGTCCGTCTGTGCAGTCAAAGATGTCGGCCCACATAAGTAACAGAATGGCGATAATATTCATTATCACGCCGTAAGCACCTTCATAGTAATAGCATCCGTGTGCAAAGAATATGCAACTTCCGGCACCTATGAACATAGATAATATGGTAACGGTGTTGGGATGAACGTTAAATCGTGCGAAAAATAATGCCCAAAGATAACTTAAGGGACGCACAACACGGTAATCAAGCCAGTCTTCTGTTTCGGAAGACTTTAGCGTTGATTTGAATTTTTCTTTTAATGTCATTGTAATGTTATATTAAAAAGAGATGCATTTTAGAAAAGATACGCCGGTATCTTTTGTTTTGCGTTTTCAAAATCCTCCACGGTGTCAAGCTCACATGAGAAGAATTGTGTCACGTCAAGTACGTTATATGTGTGTCCTTGAGCTATAAGACGTTGGAAAGCCAATTCGTAAAACTTGTTTTCCAATTGTTCTTGGTTCATCATACCGTCCAGTTCCCGATACAAAGCGGTTGTATATGCCTTCCCCATTTTCTCGATACCAAGGCTTTCTCCTATTGCTGCGGCAGGCGAGCAGGTTTTGCTTATTTCTATTATCGCCCCGTTTGCATCTGTAACAACTTTCATCTCCTCTTCGCCGAGGTCATGTTTTATTAGGGTTAGCACGTTTTCACTGTCGCATTCCATCACCTTTGTTATGATTTGTGGATCATAAAGAAGGTCACTGTCAAGCAAAATAATATTTTGCCCGTCAGCTTCCGGCCGTGCCAGCCATAGGGAATAGATGTTGTTCGTACTACTATATACGGCGTTATGTATAAATTTGACATTAATGTTGTTACCGTATTTCTCCGTAACAAAAGCTTCAATCATTTCATGGAGATATCCTGTAACAATTACAAAGTCCTTAATTCCGTTTTGAATTAAGGCATCCATAGAGCGTTGCAACAATGGGCGTTCGCCTATATTCAGTAAACATTTAGGCGTGTTATCAGTAAGAGGCCGCAGGCGTGAAGCCATGCCGGCGGCCAATATTATTGCTTTCATTCCTCTTTGTTCGTGAATTAATAAATTCTTTTGTGTTTGATTGTTGTGTAACAGAAGTTCTGTTTGCTTCTTTATTTTGCAACTACAGAGTCGTACACCTGCTTTATTGTGTCTACAACAATTTGAATTTGTTGGCGTTGTCCGAGTGTAATACCCAGGCAATCCTCCAGTCCCTTGTCGCCCATGAACTTGATTTTATAGTTCTGTTTGGCAAGAGCCTGCTGCAATGCCTCTTTTATTTCTACCGGATATTTTACAAGTATGAAGTTTGCCACACTTTTATATACTTTGAATCCAGGCAGATTACCAAGCTCTTTTTTGAACAGTTGGCGATCCCATTCCATATCTTCCGCTACTTTACGGTAGTGGTCATCGCTGTCAAGCGCAGCCAATGCTACCGCTTCACTAAAACGATTGTAGCCGAGATACTTGTTGGCATAGTTCAAAAAGTCTTCATTTCCTTTGCCAATAAAACCAAATCCCATGCGCAATCCGGGAAGGCCGTAGAACTTGGAAAGGGTGCGTGAGATTATAAGATTAGAGTATTTGGACACAAGAGGTGCCACGTATGAAGTGTCGTTTGTTATGAATGACGCATACGCCTCGTCTATCAATACCATTGTGTCATTGGGAATATTCTCCATTATACGCCCAACCTCCTCCGGTGTGAGGCTATTACCCGTAGGGTTGTTCGGTGATGCGAGCAGCAACATACGCGGATGTATGCGGTTTGTGTATTCTATCACCTCGTCAACGTTATATGCAAATGTGTCGCCTGTTTCATATAACGGATACATCTCAAATGTACCGCCACACTCTCCGGCTATGCGGTTATAGTACCACCACGAATATTCCGGAATCATTATAATGTTATTGCCGCCTGTGGAGAGGTAATAGTGAACAGAATTCTTTAGAATATCCTCACCTCCATAGCCTATTAAGACTTGTTGCTCAGGCACGTTGTATATCTCACTGAGCTTCACGGATACTACACTTTTCTTGCCTTCATCGTATATACGTGTGTAAAAGCAAAGTGTCTCCGGGTCAAAGTTCTTTATTGCATCAACAACCTTCTGTGATGGCTTGAAATTGAACTCGTTTCTGTCAAGATAAATCATTTTTTATTTTTTGTAGTTTTTGGATTCTTAGGTTGTTACATTTACAATTTGCAAAGTTAACACTTTTATTTCTAATAGAATGTGTTTGTGCCGGCAATAACGTAAACATACAGTAAAATAGAAGCCTAAATCAGAAAGAATGTATCATCTTGTGGGCTATAGAGCCGGGTTGTGGCGTTGCAGGGCATTCGTCTTTACTGAACCATGCTGCATGTTTTATCTCACTTTCCTGTATATTCAGTTCTCCGCTTTCATATTCAGCCGTGAATGCTATCATTAATTGTGACGTGAAAGGCCAGCTTTGTGAACCGAAATAGCGTATGTTTTTCACTGTCAGTCCGGTTTCCTCCATAATCTCCCGTCTAACTGCTTGTTCTGCCGTTTCACCCGTTTCCATGAATCCTGCGATGCAGGCATATATGTCTTGGTTACGTTGTACGTGCCGTGCCAATAACATCTTGTTGCCTTTTCTTACCAATACTATGATGCAAGGCTCAATGCGCGGGAATATCATTTTACCACAATCGGGGCACACCATTGCTGTCTGTTCCTTGTGCGGGGTTAGTTTTGTGCCGCATACCGGGCAGTATTTGGTTTCCCGTAACCATTCCATAAGCCCTTTGGCGCGCAGTATACATGTCACGTTCTCTTCTGTTTGGCCGGTGTTGTATAGTCTTATGGACAGCGTTGTATACTCTGTTGGTAGCGAGGATGCTGTTGGATTGCCCGCTTTGTCTTTACACAAAATACCTATTGCCGTTATGTTGTTTTCCGGTTCCGAGAATATTATGTCATACGGCATAGCCTTTTGTAGGTTAATAAAGTCTTTTTCTGTCAATGCATCGCCATTTGCACGCAGTATAAGATCTTTGCCAATAAAGGCGAACATGTGTTTGTTCCTATTTGTATCGTTTAATATAAGCATGATGAAAAAGCTCCTTTACCGATAAATTAGTGTAATGTTGAGAAATGTTTATGGTATTAATGACTAACCTTTCCTACACCAACCAGTCTGTCCGCGCGGTCGTTGTTACCGCGAAAGTAGAGTAGGGTATTGTAGGTGTTGCGTGTTTCATAGAATGAACCCTCTGTTGGTGGGATAAAAGGCGGTTGTGTATTTACCCCAACCTCCTCATTATCGTTCAGGTCTCCTTCTATGATAGCATCGTTGTTGAACATCAGGTATTGATAAGAGTAATAGCCATATTTCAGCGATATGATTGCCTCATAAGCCTTTTTCTCTGAGTTGTATACCATTTCATATTGGGGTAGGAATCTGTCGTTGGTCCATGCGCCGTTTACAAACATACGGTATGGTAATTGAGGGGACTGTAAAGTGAAATGTACCATTACGTATTCAGACGTTATATCATTCTCGCGGTTGTCGCTGTTCCTGATATAGAACGCTCCGTTTGCTGTCTCGTCATATACGTATGACGGCCTGTTATAGTCCGGCCACAGTATAGTGTGCCACTGGTTGCCGTCCCATATATTGTTTTCTACGTTCAGAGAGTTACGGTGAATGTCAAGAATTTCAAATTTATGGTATTCGTTACCGGCTTCAAATATAAGGTCGCGACAGTGAACCCATTCCATTTTGTTTTGCGACATGCGTGACACTTCCGGAAGTATCACTGCGTTGTCCCATCTGCCATTTTGCAGTACGTAACCCTTAACCTGCCTTCTTGCGTCCATGGCTCTTAGTGGAGTATAGTCAACATCCAGCTCAATCTGTTGGTGGTTGCGTCTTACGTCTATATCGGTATTGACGGTCATGGCCATACCTACGTTTACAACAGCCTCGTTTATCATAAAGAACACACTGGCTACGGGTCTAGAGTCATTATCATCATCGAGTATATCGAGACGGTAATTGCCGCTCATGGTCAGTTTACACTGTTCGTTTGGTATCTGCAATGTATAATGAGTGTAGTTTTGCAGAGTGTTAATAGACTGCTGACAGGCGTCGATTGTCAGACCGTTCTCAAAGCCTTCGAGATAATCGCTTGTAAACACATCGTCGGACGGGGTAAAGTCTGCCTCCAGATGTGTTACGGTATATNAGAAACGNCGGTATGNGTGTGACATGTCGTNNAAGCTTATNTTGAGCGGCTCGTTCCCCCTTAGGGGTATAATCGGCATGTCTTGCCATCTCGTGCCGGCCGTAACCTGTAGCGATGCTATCTTGTCAGAGAATACAATGTGCCTCTGTGCATGAAGAAGCCCTGCTTCCCCTCCGTTCCCCATTATGACAGGGAACAGTATTGAAAGCAGGGCTGTTATGTGTTGTCGTCTTGACATTGTTTTTATTTCAGTAGATCGACAGATCTTTTCAGGAACTTGTCCAGTGCGGCACCTTTGAGCATACCGTTCTGAAGCAATGCAAGGTCTATGAGTTGTGATACGGTGTCTTCCTTGGCACTGCCGTCTATGACCGCCTTTATTATGGCATTGTCACTGTTTAGCACAACACTGTATGAATCTGGCATCTGTTGATAGAACCCCATGCCGCTTTGATAGCGTGAGATGTCTTTCATGCGGCGCATGTACTCGCTTTGCGTGAAGACTACCGGTGCGGCATTCTCACCCAAGGCTTGTATCTCGACATTGAAATTAACTTTGTCCATTTCCGGCAGTTTTGTCTTGAATGATTCTGTCAGTTTGTCACTGTCTTCTTTGCTTAGGTCTACTTTCTTTGTCTCCTCTTTAGGTATCAGGCGCTCTATTATGTCGCCGTCAACGCGTGTGAAACGTGCTTTATCAAACTTTTGCTCATACATAGACACCGTAGGTGTGTCGAGTTGACCGTCTAATAACAATACGGAGTAGCCTTTGCTTTTTGCGGCTTCGATGTATGTGTATTGCTCGTCTTTGTCGTTAGCATACAAATATACGAGTGTGCCATCTTTGTCAGTCTGCTCGTCTTTGATTAATGTCTTGTATTCCTCAAAGGTAAAGTGTTTGCCCTCTGTATCCTTAAACAGCGCGAAGTCTTTGGCACGGTCGTAGAAAGATTCATCAGTGAGCATGCCATAGTTGATGAACACTTTCAGGGAATCCCACTTCTCTTCGTAGTCTTTGCGGTCATTCTTGAAGATACTGTTCAGTCTGTCCGCTACTTTCTTGGTTATGTATGTTGCAATCTTCTTGACATTCTGATCGCTTTGCAGGTAGCTGCGGCTGACATTCAGCGGGATGTCGGGTGAGTCTATAACGCCATGGATCAGTGTCAGGAAGTCGGGCACGATGCCTTCTACCTGATCTGTGACAAAAACCTGATTACAGTATAGTTGTATCTTGTTGCGCTGCAAATCCATATTTGACTGTACTCGTGGGAAATACAGTATTCCGGTGAGATGGAACGGGAAGTCCACATTCAGATGAATCCAGAACAAAGGCTCGTCCTGCATGGGGTATAAGGTGCGGTAGAACTCCTTGTAGTCTTCGTCTTTCAGAGTAGATGGGGTCTTGGCCCACAGAGGTTCCACATTATTTATAATATTATCCTCGTCGGTGTCAACCATTTTATTCTCGTCTTTATTCCACTCTTGCTTTTTGCCGAACACGATGTTCACGGCCATGAACTTGCAATACTTGTTCNGCNGCTGCNTTNTNCNCTCTTTTTCCNNGNACTCTTTGCAGTCTTCCNCTATGTGAAGAATAATGTCGGAGCCACGCTCTGCNTTCTCTGTCGGCTCNNTCTCGTATGCCNGGCTGCCGTCACNTGACCATTTTACTGCCGTTGCTCCGTCTTGATATGATTTTGTTATTATCTCAACTTTGTCGGCTACCATGAACGCTGAATAGAAACCCAGTCCGAAGTGACCTATAATGGCATTGGCGTTATCTTTGTACTTGTCAAGAAAATCTGTCACGCCTGAGAATGCTATCTGGTTGATATAGCGGTCAATCTCTTCTTCTGTCATGCCTATGCCATGGTCTGAGATAGTCAGTGTGCCTGCTTCCTTGTCCAGCTTAATGGATACTGCCGTGTTTCCTATCTCGCCTTTGAAGTCTCCTTTCTCTGCCAATGTCTTGAGTTTCTGTGTTGCGTCGACTGCGTTACTTACCATTTCACGCAGGAAAATCTCGTGGTCAGAATAAAGAAATTTTTTGATTACAGGGAAAATGTTTTCGGTTGTTACACCTATATTACCTTTTGCCATAGTTATTTGTTTATTGTTTTATTGGTTTGTTATATTGTTTACTGTTAACAGAGGGTATATAAACAAAAGGCGTGCCAACTGTTTTCTTTTAATGGAGGATAATATCCTGAACAGGGTGTTTATGTGATGGTATGACAAACGCATTGAGATTACATTGTGAACGCACTGCGATTGCACTGTAATCTCAATGCGTTTACTGTGTGATCGCATTGCGTTTACAAAATGGTCGGATTCTGGCTCTGTCAGACTATTGGTGATTTTGTCTGAAAGCCTCTATTCTTTCCTTGAATATTGTGTGCTGACTGTCTGCGAAAAACGATGTGCATATTCTTACGCCTTGTTGCGTAGACCCCATAGTGTCAAGCGGATATACGGCTATACCATAGTACATCAGTTCACGTGTCAGTTGCAAGTCTGTCATGCCGGGATATTGTACGGTGAAGTAAAAGCCGTCGGCGAGTGGGGCACCCATGTCATTGTCGTACACAAGATAANAGCCATTGGATAGTNATACTTCTTTCATGANTTTCGCTCTGCGGCCANATTCCTTCACATCGTCAAGGAAATTATACGCTNCGCTGCATGCTGCTTCCATTAGAGCGGCCATGGCATGTTGCACACTATGAGTGGTGCCGCTGGAGAATGTNTACATTAGACGGTTAGCAAAGAAATTTCCAAACTCGCCAACACCGAAGTGCTGAGCCAGTGCAGGGAATGTCCTGTTATAAAGATTGTTTCCTATGCAGCATACACCGATACGTTGTCCGGCATAGGAAAAGGCCTTGGAACCGGAGATGGACAGCATATAATTGTCGGTATATTGAGCTACAGTGGCTTGGTATGGGGCTTGATAGGGATGGGATAGGTCACGACGGAAGTCCATAGCAAAATATGCCAAATCTTCAAGCACAATGAAATCATGTTTTGTGGCCAGTGCACCGATACCTTTAAGTTCCTCTTCGTTGAGGCACACCCATGACGGATTGTTGGGGTTAGAGTATACTATACCGCAAATATTGTAGTTGGATGCTATCTCGGTTATCTTGTCTAACAACTGCTGTCCGCGGTATCCGTGAATGTCAAGTCCTATATGTTTCAGGCCAATCACATCGCATTGGGTTGTTTGTACCGGAAATCCCGGATTGATAAATAATACAGTCGGCTCGCCATTGGCGTTGGCCTTGAAAGCGTGTTTCCATGCCGTGAAAGCCGCGAATGTGCCTTGCATGGAACCGGTGGTGGGTATACAGCATAGTGGGGCAATGTCAATGCCTATGAATGCTTTNACGAACNCGGAGGCAGCTTTCTTTATACGTNGTATACCGCCGTTAGGANGATACACCGTCGCNCAGCCGTTNGCAAGGGCTTCTTGCTCCGCTTTTAACGCTATCTCAGAGGGTTGCAGGCCAGGCACACCCATTTCAAGATGGATAACAGGTTGTCCGGTTCTCTCTTCGAGTGTTTTTGATAATGCCTGAATGTCGCGTATGGTGGCCTCAGAGAAGTCACCGAGGCGCATATCTTCTATGGCCTCGGTAACGATGTTATAATCTAATGGTGTCATTTGGGTTTATTTGAAATTTCTCTTGTCATTTACATGCTTTGCCTTGCCCATGGAACGGGTTATGGAGCCGGGCTCCTTGATGTGTATATTGGGCTTGATGCCTACCATGGATACGATGCGGTCGTAGAGCGGTTTGATGTGCGGCATCTGCTTGGCGGGGTTCGGCGAGAAGTATTCGCTGCGCAGTTCTACGTCGAGATCAAACGTGTCTTCGTTGTTCTTGCGGTCTACTGTTATAAAATATTGCGGCGTGAATGCCGGGAACTCAGTGAGACAGGCCTCTATTTGGCTTGGGAAGACGTTTACACCACGTATGATCATCATGTCATCTGAACGTCCAAGGATACGATCCATGCGCACTGCTGTGCGGCCGCAGTCACATTTGTCATATATTAGGCGTGTCAGATCTCTGGTGCGGTAACGTAATATTGGCATGGCTTCCTTGCAAAGAGACGTGAAAACAAGTTCGCCGAACTCGCCGGGCTCACACGGTTCGAGTGTATCAGGATTGATTATCTCAGGGAAGAACATATCTTCCCAAAGGTGAGTGCCGTTTTGGCATTCGCACTCTCCGCCCACACCGGGGCCACACATCTCTGTGAGTCCGTATATATCAATTGCCTTTATGCCAAGACGTTCTTCCAGTTCCTTGCGCATTCCCTCTGTCCATGGCTCGGCACCGAAGAAACCAACACGTAGCTTGAGGTCTTCTTTCCTGACAGTGTCACTTTTTTCTATCACCTCGGCCAAATGGAGTGCGTAAGAAGGAGTGCAACATAAGGCTGTAGAACCGAAGTCCTTCATCAGCATTATCTGCTTTTCGGAGTTGCCGGCAGAGGTTGGTAACTGTACGGCTCCTAATAGTCCGGCTGCATCGTGGGCTCCAAGACCTCCGGTGAACAGGCCATAGCCGTAACTGACTTGCACAATATCACCTTTGGTAACATTGCCGACAGCAAGGACACGGGCTGCGCCTTCCGCCCACATCGCAATGTCATTCTTGGTGTAGGTGTCGACAACCGGCTTTCCGGTAGTGCCTGATGAGGCGTGAATGCGTACCACCTCGCTTTGCGGTACGGCCTGAAGACCGAACGGATATTCATCGCGCAGGTCGTGTTTGGTAGTGAATGGCAGTCTGTGTATATCGTCGATAGACTTTATATCGTTCGGATGAACGCCCATTTTGTCCATCTTACGACGATAGAAAGGAACTTTTTCATAACATGTTCTTACAGTCTTTATAAGACGTTCTGATTGTAGTTTGCGCATAGACTCACGATCCATGCATTCCATTGCTCTGTTAAGTATCATTTGGTTTTAGTATAAAAGGTTTGTAAAATAGTAGTGTCGTTATCTTATTCCAGACGGTCAAACGGGAAAGTCTCTTTCTTGCGATAAGCTGAACCGGTTATTATACAAAGTAGTTCGCCACGCTGGTTTCTTACTTTCGTTTCGCAAAAGGGCAGGCGATGATGGTTAAACATCTCTTCAGCTTCTGCTATAAGACGATCACCTTTATGGGCTGACTGGAAGAACGTTATGCTGTTCTGTACTCCAAGGGTAACGGGACCATGCGAATTCATAACGGCTGCGAATGCCAGATCGGCAAGAGTGAAGTACACACCACCTTGACATACGCCGGCAGCGTTAAGGTGGCGCTCTTCAATTTCTACTTCTGCACAGGCATAACCTTCTCTTATGGCTGTGAGACGCATGCCGCAGGCATTCGCAAAATGGTCGCCGTTGTTTAATAATTCTTTTAGTGTAGCCATCATTATTTATAGCATTTGAATATGCTTTCTACCGTTTCTTTGTTCATCTTTGGTGTCAACAGGNTCACTACANAGACAACAATGAAANCGCCTACCATTGCTACTGCANCACAATNAATTGGGTTTAATATGGCGTNTCCGGTCATCATGTTAACGACCGTCAGACCAACGCCCCAAACGAAACNGGCCCATACGGCGGAACGGNTGACACCTTTCCAATATAACCCGAACATGAACGGTGCGAGGAAAGCGCCTGCCAAGGCTCCCCATGATATGCCCATAAGCTGTGCAATGAACTGCGGAGGGTTGAGAGCTATCATAAGTGAGAGTACAATGAAAAAGACAATGAGAACACGCATTACCACAACCTTGCGACGTTCCGTTCTCTCTGCGACTTGATCGTCTATCTTTCCGCTTTTTACTTCGTCGGCCAATGACTTCTTATCACGGTAGATTAGATCGAGGGTCATGGTGGAAGAGGAGGTTAAAACGAGTGAGGCGAGTGTTGACATTGACGCGGACAGCACGAGAAGGACTACAAGTGCTATGAGAATGTCAGGCAGTGTTTCGAGCATAGACGGCACAATGCTGTCGTAAGCGTATTTGTGGCTGGTGGGATTGAAAGCAGGTTCCGGGTACAAACGGCCGAAACCACCAAGGAAATAGCATCCGCCGGAAACGATAAGGGCGAAAATTGTTGAGATGATTGTACCGCGTTTGATGGCTGCCTCATCTGTAATGGAGTAGAATTTACCCACCATCTGTGGCAAACCCCACGTTCCGAGCGATGTAAGTACAACCACTCCAAGCAGACTTAGGGGATTGGGGCCGAACCATGACGCAAAGTCTCCGGCCTGAAAACTTGCAAATAGTCCTGATTTGTCTTCAAGATCATGTGCCGTTGGCTCTGCAAGGGTCATTTTGCTTATGGCTTCTGTCAGTCCGCCTTGGTGTTGTAGTACTACTGCTATGACTGTGGTAATTCCGAAAAGCATAATGATGCCCTGAATGAAGTCATTGATAGCTGTGGCCTTATAGCCGCCAAGAATGACGTAAATGGCGGTAAGTAGGGCCATAATCATGGCGCAATACTCGTACTGGATGCCAAAACCCATCTCAAAAAGCCTTGAGATACCCATGTAAACACCGGCGGTGTATGGGATAAGGAAAATGAAAGCAATGATAGAAGCCACTACTCTAAGCCCTTCATCTGCGTAGCGTGTGCCGAAGAAATCAGGCATAGTACGGCTCTGTATGTGNTGGGTCATGAGNTTGGTGCGGCGTCCTAACACTACCCAGGCTAATAAAGAACCTATAATGGCATTGCCTATACCAATCCATGATGCAGACATTCCGTACTTCCAGCCGAACTGTCCCGCATAGCCCACGAACACAACGGCAGAGAAATAGGATGTTCCGTAAGCGAAAGCGGTGAGCCATGGGCCGACAGAACGGCCTCCAAGAACAAACCNATCAACNGANTTNGCCTGTTNGCGAGAATATATTCCTACTGCAACCGTAATACAAAGGAATATTATTGTAAGGAGAACTTTAATTAACATTGTATTGTTTCTTTGTGTTATTGTATATTGTTTTAATTGGATTTTTGTACCAATGTGTCTCTATGGCATAGCAACTTATTGTCAAAACACATTGTTTTTGCAACAGGATGCGGTTCTTTAGAATGCAATTTGCACCTGTGTTTGCAGTATGCTACGGTCGTTACCCTCGATTGATTTCATCGCATCGCTTCTAAGACTGTAGGTGTATTGTGCCTGTAAACGGCATTTTTTGAACATCCAATATTGCACACCGGCCATGAGATTAGTCTTTTTTAGTTTGGCGTCTGTATTGTAGTTCATGTAATCTGCCATTGCTACAATGTCAAGACCTTTATAAACCGGTATTGTGGAAGAAATGTAAGCGGCCACGCTGTTGCAGTCGCCGTCTTTGCCACCAAGCAACTCTGTTCTAATCATAGTGCAACGATTCTTGTGGTAGTCGTTGCCGGTTGTTTTGGATTTCCATTCCATACCGACTGCATAACGGTCCTGTCTGTATGTCTCACCGAGTTTAACTGTGTTGTTGTAACTGCTGGTTGCAACTGCAGAACCATAGCCTTTCTGACCTGATACGGATACTCTGAAGTTTGAAACGGGCTTATATTCCAGTTTAGCGATAATGTTTTTCTGGTTGTTTTTATCGGCAGTGTTAATCTGTCCGCCGTTAACGACTTCCATAACGTAACGTAATTTGTTATTGAACAGATCGCCGTATGCCATCAATCCCATGTCACGCCCGGAGCCGTTACCCATCAATGGGTCTGCACCGCAAAGCCAAAACACACCTTGTGACATTGGACCTATGCTCTCAAGTACTGAAGGAGACATCGGATTTTCCATGGATAGCTCAATCTTTGACTGTCCAAAACGCAGGTTAAAGGCTTTGTTCTGGCGATATTCCATATAGTATTCCTGCATATCGCCGCTTTTGAAATCGTGCATAAAGAATGCATAGAACTTCGGAGTTATCTCTGCTCCGACCATAAGTATGACACGTTTCATGTCAAAAGTATTTGTGTTTTCTTCGTGCTTTGGTAATGTTGCGGTATAACCTGCTTGAGCATAACCTGTTACTTTAAGGCGTGAGACTAAAGCATTAGTCCAATATTGCAAGTCTTTGTCGTTTGTTTCCGCTGGTGCGCTGATGATAGTGCTGTGCTCTTCAAGGATACTCTGATCGGTGTTTGCGCTTTCTGTCACCATCGTTTCTGTCTCGGCGTTAGCTATTGTTGCAGCTATTAGAAAGGCTGTGATTAGGGTTAATTTCTTTTTCATAATGTAGTTGATATTGTTTATTTATTGTTTAGGCGTGACATGTATGTTTAGTCTTATTTTGCAAGTTCTGCCTCTGTAATGTAATCAAGTTTCTGTAACATTATAACTTCTTCGGATTTGTCATTGTTATCCGGGCGGAATACGATGATACCCTTGCCTCCATAAAGGAAAGAATACATGTATTTGATACTTATACCGGCTGTGGTAATCTGATGTACTAATTCTGCTGCCGCCCCTGGCTTGTTGTCTGCGAGCCGTATGGCATACACATTAGAGATTGTTGCTGATATGTTTTGGGCACGAAGTATCTTGAATGCCTTTTCTGTATCGTTACAAATGATACGGTAAATGCCGAAACCGTCAGTGTCTCCAAGCGTACTTACGATTATGCTGATGCCGTTGTCACGCAACATTTCGAGTACTTTCAGCAGTGCTCCGCTCTGATTTTCTATAAAAATGGATAATTGTTTTATTGTCATGGTATTGTTGTTTTATTTGTAAACGGTTCTCTTATCTACCACACGCACCGCCTTTCCGTCGCTCACCGGCAACGAACCTTTGGGTACAAGTTTCACGATCGGAGTGAGAAGAATCTCATCTTTAAGCGTTCTCGTTATGGTTTTCTGCAGTGCTGTCAGCTTCTGGAAGTCGTCAGTGAACAACTGTTCCAGCTCAACCTCTACCGTCATGTTATCGTTATTGTCGTCAGTGGTGAGCGTTATCAGATAGTTGTTGGCCAGTTCCTTAAACTGCATCAGTATCTTCTCTATCTGTATCGGGAATATATTGACCCCTCTTAGAACCATCATGTCGTCAGAACGTCCTTTCATACGGTCTATTCGGACATGGTTTCGGCCGCAAGGGCATGAGCGTCCCAATACTCTTGTCAGGTCACGTGTGCGATAGCGCAGTAGCGGCATGGCCTCTCTGTTTATGGATGTCAATACAAGCTCGCCAATTTCGCCGTCCGGTACAGGTTCAAGTGTATCCGGATCAACAATCTCCACAATGTAATAGTCTTCCCAAAAGTGCAGACCGTTTTGCTCTTTACATTCAAATCCTACACCTGGGCCGCACATTTCTGACATACCAAAGGAGTTGTAGGCCTTTACCCCCATCATCTCTTCAATGCGTTTACGTTGCTCTTCAGAATGAGGCTCTGCGCCAATGGCAAGGACTTTGAGCTTCGTGTCACGCCGCGGGTCTATCCCTTGTTCCGTCATAACCTCGTGTAGGCGCGTTACATACGATGGTACAGCGTGCACAGCCGTTGTTCCGAAGTCCGTCATGAACTTGATTTGGCGCAACGAATTGCCTGCTGCCGCGGGGATAGTCAGCATTCCCAATCGCTCAGCACCGTACTGAAAGCCCAGTCCTCCGGTAAACATACCGTATCCGGATGAGTTCTGGAATACGTCATCAGGCCTTAATCCTACCATCCAGAGGTTGCGTGCCACCTGGTTTGCCCATTCGTCCAGATCTTTTTGTGTATGCAATATTACTGTAGGGTTGCCCGTCGTGCCGGACGATGAGTGCAGGCGTACACATTCTGTTAGTGGTACTGACGCAAGTCCGAAAGGATAAGTGTCACGTAAATCTTGCTTGGTAGTGAATGGTATACGGCGTATGTCGTCTACGCTTGTAATGTTTTCGGGTGTTACACCGGCTTTTTCCAACCGCTCTTTGTACACAGGGTTATTCATACACCGGCTTACTGTCTCTTTCAGACGTTCTGTTTGCAGAGCTTCTATCTGTGTTCTCGACATCGTTTCCTGCTCCGGGTCGAGATATTCTGATTTCCAATCAGGTAATGGTCTTCTATACATTATTTATAATAATAAAGGGTATGATTGCCATATTTGTGGACAATCATACACCTTGCATGATACTTTATGTTCTATTTTCCGTTGACTCCCATGTCGAAAGCCTTTAAGTTTGCTTCCACCACTTTTTCGCCTTTCCTTGCAAAGACTTTGGCAACAGCCTCCCGCAGTGCGTCAGACGAGATGATTTCTATATACTTTGCCGCCATGCCGAGTAACACAACGTTTGCGGAACGCGCGGAGCCCGCTGCTTTTGCCGTCTCTTCTATATCGAGCATTACAACCTTATTGGGCAGTGCATTCAACTCTTCAAACAGCGTTTGCTCTTCAGGGTAGTTTGGAATATTTACAAATGGCTTGTTGCTTGTTATTATAACACCGTCTTTAGCGAGGTAAGGTATATATCGCAGCGCCTCCATCGGTTCCATTGATATGACGATGTCGGCTCCACCTTTTTGTATAAGGTCACTATATATGGTGTCTGTAGACAAACGCAGATTGGACTGTACGTCTCCGCCTCGCTGACTCATACCGTGTACTTCCGCCTGTTTCAGGTTTATATCTGCGTGTGTTGCCGCTTCACCTATGATTGTTGCGACGGAGAGAATACCCTGACCTCCCACACCGCACAGAATAATATCTTTTTTCATTATCGTTGTTTTTGAGGATTATAGTTTAATCAGTCTGTTCGTTGCCATGCTATTTGTTCTGTTCGCTTTGGGCATTTTTCTTCTCTCTTGCATGACGGGCCGCGGTCTGTATGCACTCACGGCGTGGTATAATGACAGATACCCCGTTATATTCTATTTCCTCTTTTATCGTCTTGGTTATCTCTTCCATATTCTTTGGCAGAGGCACCACAACACGCACATGCTCCGGTTCAACACCAAGACCAATACATATTGCCTCAAACTTGTTGGTTCCTGCCGACTCTTGTCCGCCTGTCATACCGGTGGTAAGGTTGTCGGATATTATTACGGTTATGTTCGATTTGTCGTTAACGGCATCCAGCAATCCTGTCATACCTGAGTGCGTGAATGTAGAGTCGCCGATAACAGCGATGGCCGGGAATAGTCCCGCATCAGCGGCACCTTTTGCCATTGTGATTGACGCTCCCATGTCAACGCAACTTGACAGTGCCTTGAATGGTGGCAAGGCACCGAGCGTATAACATCCGATGTCACCAAAAATCCGATGGTCCGGATACTCTTCCGCAACCTTGTTTAATGCGGCATAAACATCTCTGTGGCCACATCCTTGGCATAACTGTGGTGGACGCGCGGCTATGTTCTTTGCCGGTGCCATAATGTCCGGTGTCTCTACACCCATCGCCGCGGCAACACTGTCCGGTGTCAGTTCTCCTGTTCTTGGCAATGCGCCTGTCAAACGGCCCGTAACTATATAGTTGCTGCCAAGTAACGCCTTTACGCTTTCTTCCACGACAGGTTGTCCGTCTTCCACTACCAACAGCTTTCCGCTTTCACGCGCAAGTAACTGTATGCGTTGTTCGGGTAGGGGATATTGCGAGATTTTCTCTATGTTGTATAACGCTTGTTTCTCAGCCGGCAACTGTGCCAACGCTTCTTTGACATAATTGTAGCCAATACCACACGCTATGATACCTGTTTTCTCCTCTTTCTTNGCATAGTCTGAGTATTCACTCCTGTTGAACTCAGANGTATTGCTTGCCATAAGCATATCATCCTGTTTGGCAATCAGCGCGTCATATTTCTTTCGTGCGATACCTGGGAGGAGCACCNATGCGTCTGTTGATATGTNTATGGGNTTCTCCTGTNGCGGTTCTTTTATCACCACGCCGGCACGTGAGTGTGCCAAACGTGTTACGATACGCNACAATACCGGTNCCTTTATGNCCTCNGAGNAGTCAAAAGCAACGCNCATCATGTCGTAAGCCTCCTGCTGATTAGAGGGCTCAAACATCGGGATGAGCGCAAATTTCCCATAGAAACGCGAGTCCTGCTCGTTTTGGCTTGAGTGCATTGACGGGTCATCGGCGGCGAGTACCACCAATCCTCCTTGCACGCCTGTTATGGCGCTGTTTATGAAAGCATCCGCACAGACGTTCATTCCTACGTGTTTCATACATACCAATGCGCGTTTGCCTGTATAAGACATACCCAAAGCCGCTTCCATAGCTGTCTTTTCATTGGTACACCAGCGTGAATGTATGCCCCGTTCCTTTGCGAGGGCATTAGTTTGAATAAACTCGGTAATCTCTGTTGATGGAGTGCCCGGGTATGCATACACGCCGCTAAGACCGGCATGAATGGCGCCAAGAGCTATCGCTTCATCACCAAGAAGAAGTTTCTTTTCCATTTCTTTCAGATTCTATATTTGTTAGTTTGCTTGATTCTTAGGTTTCTTTTAGGTAAAAGATGATATATGTGTTTTTAAGTGTCTGACAGACAGTGCACTACAGACGGCTGTGTAAACGCGGTGCTTTTACATGGTAATCTCAATGCTTTTGCGTGCCAATCGCACTGCGATTACATTGCAAACGCAGTGCGATTGCAGTTGGCATAAATGATATTTCATTTTAGACCGTGTCAGTNTNTANTCNGGAAGTGTATGCCATTTGATATAAATGCACAGCCGGCATTAAAATCTTTCGACGTTTTCCCACTATACTTTGAAAAGATACAGTTTTTTTTCAAATCTCCCATGA
>WFLX010159496.1_pt1 | contig 26329 bp, 18 predicted proteins | sample 4967041 | NCBI WGS metagenome assembly WFLX01 (sample SAMN12857096, study PRJNA449069) | gut metagenome | isolation source: stool from male and female vole | host: Microtus ochrogaster | place: USA:Florida | collected 2017
TTTATAAATGCAGAGACCGCATTCCGAGAGGTCGGAACGCGGTCTTTCCTATGCGTTACTATCCGAAACTGCACGACACATCTCAGCGTCAAGTCCGCACGCCTGATGGAGTGCCTTCTTACAAGGGCGCAATCGGCTGAAATCTTGATGTTTACAACGTCGTCTTTGCTTACGAGAGATGAGCATGTGTCAGTTCTGAAATCTTTATATGAAAATTTGATGCAAAGTTAATAAAAAACTTTGAATTTACCAAATTTAATCTTTGCGGATGGCTACTCGGCGGATTTTGCCGGAGATAGTCTTGGGGAGCTCGTCGACGAATTCCACGATACGCGGATATTTGTAGGGAGCAGTCACGCGCTTCACATGGTTTTGTATGTCTTTGATAAGTTCTTCGCTTTCCTTGCCCTTGTAGTCGTTGGCGAGCACTACGGTTGCTTTCACTACCTGGCCACGAACTTCATCAGGCACTCCGGTGATGGCGCATTCCACTACGGCCGGGTGAGTCATAAGAGCACTTTCCACTTCGAATGGGCCGATGCGGTAGCCAGAAGACTTGATCACGTCGTCTTTGCGTCCGACAAACCAATAATAGCCATCTTCATCGCGCCATGCCACGTCGCCAGTGTGATAGAGGCCATCGTGCATAGCTTCATTGGTGAGGTCTTCGTCGTTGAGATATTCCTTGAAAAGACCGAGTGGTTTTTTACCGGGATGGAGATGAACTACAATCTCTCCGTGCACACCATCTTCCACTGGCTCATCATTATCATCTACCAGATCGATATCATATTCAGGTCCTTTCAGACCCATCGAGCCGGGCTTCGGTTCGCACCAAGGATAAGTTGCCACAGTCAGAGTAGTTTCTGTCTGTCCGAAACCTTCCATGAGTTTCAGCCCAGTAAGTTTCTTCCACTCATCAAAGACGCTGGGATTAAGTGCTTCTCCTGCAATAGTGCAATATTTGAGAGTAGAAAGGTTGAATTTAGAGAGATCTTCGCGGATAAGGAATCGGAAAATCGTAGGAGGAGCACAGAGGGATGTGATATTATAATCCTGTATCTTGTGAAGCACATCTACAGGCTCAAATTTGTCGAAGTCATAGACGAAAACGTCTGCTCCTGCTATCCATTGACCATAGAGTTTCCCCCATACTGCTTTTCCCCAACCTGTGTCAGCAAGGGTAAGATGCAGGCTCCTTTCATGGAGATTATGCCAAAAACTTGCTGTGATGATATGGCCCAGGGGATAAGTGAAATCGTGAGCTACCATCTTGGGTTCTCCCGTAGTGCCGGAAGTGAAATAGAGCAGGCTTACGTCATNNTTGGTATTGGCGAGTTCNGGACNCTTGAATGGANCTGCTTTTTCAATTGATGAANTAAAGTCGTACCATCCTTCGGGAACTACAGGGCCTGTTGATACCACAGCCTTTACAGATGGGCATTTTGGGAGGGCTTTTTCGATATGGTCTACGATCACTTGATCTCCTGCACATACTATCATTTTAATATCAGCCATCTCGCAGCGATATTGAATATCCTTAGGAGTGAGGAGGTGAGTGGCTGGAATCACAGTCGCACCAAGCTTATGGAGGGCTACGATGGAAAACCAGAACTGATAGTGGCGCTTGAGGATGAGCATCACCCTGTCGCCGCGTCCGATACCCAACGACTGGAAGAAGGATGCAGTCTTGTCAGATTCACGTTTGATGTCGGCAAAAGTGAAGTGGCGGATTTCTCCTTTATCATTAGTCCATAGGAGGGCTTCCTTTTCAGGTTCCTTTTCAGCCCAAGCATCGACCACGTCGTATCCAAAATTGAAATTTTCAGGCACATTTACTTTGAAATTTGCCATAAAGTCATCATAAGACTCGAATTGAGTCTTATCCAAAAATTTCTCTAACATATCTTTTTACCTGTAGAATTCTAAATTTTTAATTAATAATGGCTATCATTTTGGCATCTTTGTCGCCTATGGCGCGGAGAGCATGGGGCATTTTGGCGTCGAACATTATGCTATCGCCTGGATGCAAGATTGTAGTTTTCTTCCCGATCGTAATTTCCAATTCTCCTTCCACTACATAGTTGAATTCTTGACCTTCGTGGGTGTTTGGTTCATGTTTCGTGCCTGCTGTGTGATCGGGTGAAATTGTGACCATGAAAGGGATCATATTGCGCTGGCGGAATCCAGANGCNAANTCCTCGTAGGAATAAGCAGCNCGGCGCTCTACCTTGACTCCTTTCCCNTTTCNATTGACATANTAAGTNTTCATCTTCGGTTCTTCNCCNAAGAGNAGNGCNGTNAGNTCNACTCCGTTGCGGCTTGCAAGNCNCTGNAGGAAACTTACCGGGATATCATAGTTGCCACTTTCNTATTTCAGAAGCGTCTCAGGAGTCACTCCACAGTCAGCTGCCATTTCCTCTACTGAGAGGTCGAGGGAGTCGCGGAGCCCTTTAAGTCGCTGGGCGAGTTGCATAAGTTCGTCCATAATATTACCTGTATTGTTGTTTTTTGTCGTTAATATTCAAATATGTGCAAAAGTATGCAATTTTTTTGATACTACCAACTAATTGCACAATTAATTATTATTGTGTAAAAAATAGATAAAAAAAGCCGCTTTCCTTAGGAAGCGGCTTTTAAGAGAATGCATATCGGTTTTATTATTCACGCATTATGTAGAGAGTAGGACGAACGTCGACATCTGTGAGTGTTGGGTATGCTCCATAACTTGCGTATTTTGTAGAGTAAGCCCAGACCTTATCATTGTCAGCATTCTTGATTGTCCAGCTGCCATCAGCATCTTTGGTAGCAGTCCAAAGGAATGCTTTGGCAATTGCTCCATCTGCTACATCAGGAGTGTCCTTAATATTGAAGGAATTGTAAGTGCCTGTCATATATAAGAATCTTCCATTTGTATCCCTTAGGAGGAATGTCCCTTCCGGTGCATTGTATGTCGCATCGCTGACAGTCGCTTTTGAAGCCAAAGTGTAAGCGTTTGCATCTGAAGAAAGCACAATGGTAGTGCCGTCGATCGTTACAGTTTCGCCATAGATGTATCCATAATTGGAAGATTTGTCAAGGAATTTAGCACAGACATTTCCTGCCACGAGGATGTAATTTCTGTCTAACATTACTTGGTCTTCATTGAAGAGATCAAACAATGCTTTTCCAATATACTTGGTAAAGCTCCATGCATCTTCTTTCTTAGAGAATCGGCCTACTACTTCTTCAAGACCATTATTATTAAGAGTCCAGTTGGCACCATCATATACATATAGGCCAGTCTTATTGTAGTTATAGACTACAATCATCTGATCGCCAATCTGAGCGTATGGAAGTTTATTCTTTAGATACATCGGGATGTAGATCTCAGGACTTGTCAGGCTTCCGTTAGCAACACCCATAGCCTCATAATCGGAAGGTTGAAGGGCCAATACGCCGTCAGCTGGAGCCCATTTGGTGCCATCAAATTCGTAGACAGCATTTGCTCCGGTAGTTACGGGAGTACCTGCAACTACCTTCTTCGCGGGAGTGGCAGCAACGGCTGCAGATGCAGCGGCATTGTACATCTTTGGAAGAGAACCCTTTTCGCTATCGTAAGAGCCCCAGTTGTTGTAGCCACCGTCATACTGAATCCATTTGCCTACCTCATTATTAGTGATAGTCACCAATCCGTTGGCATCCTCAGTCAATGTCCAAAGGCCTCCTTCCTCAGGAAGGTCAGTAGAAAGATTGAAGTTGTTGTAGGTGCCTTTCTGGTAAAGGTAGCGGCCATAAGAATCCTTTATATAGTAGCCTCCCTTTGCCAATTCAAATGTGAATGCGTTTGTAGGATCTGCTCCAACTACAATACCATTTTCAACTGTCATGTCGACACTTCCAAGGTATCCATAACCCTTATCAGCAGGTGCCGGACCTGCACCATGGCCATCTTCAGTCACGAGATAGTATTTTGGAGCGGGAGCTTTGTAGAGCACTGGAAGCGAGCCTTGGGCATCAGGGTATGAACCCCAGCTGCTATAGTTGCCATCAAACTGAATCCATTTGCCAACTTCAGTGTTGGTGATGGTAGCCTGGCCGTTGGAAGCAATGTCTACAGTCCAGACAGCTCCTGATTCAGGAAGAGTAGTAGAAACATTGAAGGTATTGTAAGTGCCTTTCTGATATAGATAGCGGCCATACACATCCTTGATGTAATAGCCTCCTGCAGCCGGAATGAAAGTGAAGGCGTTTGCCTCGCTTGCTGTAACGGTGCCATCAGTCACTGCCATTTCTACGAGAGGAAGATAGCCATAGTTCTTGTCGGTAGCCAATGTGGCAGCACCGTTTGAGCCGTCGGCAACTAGGAAGAAAGTGCCTCCTATAAATTCCTCAACTTCTGAATTGGAGATGAAGATAGGATTAGTAGCGCTTTCATTGTATCTGACGATGGCATAAGCACCCGCTTCTGCATCAGGAATGGCAGTTTTGAGGATGGCAGGAAGCTTGTTTTCTGCAGATGTCATAGGAGCAAAAGCAGCAATATAATCTACGTCGCTGCCCCATGCATTCTTATAGTCGTCGGAAGATACAGTATATTCCGTAGCTCCGCTTATTGCAGAAAGCACTTCCGGCACTTCAGAAGCTTCGGCGTAAGAAATGTCGGCAATAGAGCCGTTTGAAGCGAGATAGTAGGGGAATGATGCAGTTTCCAAGAATGGAGGAAGAGCAACTGAAGCAGGAAATGAGCCATACTTGTTGAAATAGCAGTTGGTGGCAATTGCCTTCGCCTCTGCTTTTTCTGCATCAGTCTGGGCTTTATCTTGCATTAACTTAGAAATTGCCTCATAGTCATCAGTAGTGAGGGAATATGTGCCAGAGACGGTATTCTCATAGTCTACTCCACCCTCAAATCCTTTGAGGAAATGATCATTCCATGTATTTTCACTGCAACTTGCCAACGAAATGGCGACAGTGCCAACAAGGAAGATATTTATGATATTTTTATTCATTGTTTTAGTTCCTAAGATAAATGATTAGAAGAAGAACTTAACGCGGAAGTTGAANGTACGNCCNTGGCTNTANTAAACACGGAATGCATCCTGCCATGTGCCATTCTTAGAATAGTCGGTGTAAGCATCCATAATGTAGTAGTTGCTGAATACATTATAGACATTCGCAGAGACTACGCAACGCAGGCCTTTGGTGATATTAATGTTGTAGCTTGCATTGAGGTCGAGCTGATTGCCAAAAGGAATCTGCCAAGGCTTGTTGATTTTCAGTGTTTGGCCTGGTGCCAGAGAAACACTACTGCTGCTGTTGAGAGAGAAGTCGCTATAGTTCATAGCATTGCAAGTCCAATCACCTCCGATAGTAAATCCCTTGAATGGTTTGAACTGCATTCCAATAGCTCCTGTCAGCTGAGCAGAGCCACCAACTTTAACTCCTTTCTGATCGATAGTTGCAAACAGATGGTCGTCAGCAAGAGGAGTAGTGATAGTAGCAGGAGTGTTACGGCTTCCAAGGCTTGAAAGAGCTTGACCTTGGCTATTGTAGTAGTAGCCTACTGGTGAGTTTTGCCAAGTGTTGTCAGCAATTGAGAACATACCTGTCAATTCATACCAGTTGGTAGGTTTATAGACTAAGTTAAGTNCCAAGCCCATGTAGCNAGAGTCAACCCCGTTCNNAGTAGCTNTGTAACGGTNATTGTNGTATTCGAGCGTACCTGTAGAANTGAGGGTACGGTCCATCCACATAGNGTAGTAGCCATTCAATTGGGCAGTAAACTTAGGAGAATGGAATTCATAGCCTACTTCAACAGCTGCAACTTTCTCATTGCGGGTAGTAGGGTTGATAGCATTTGAGTTGGCTGGAGAAACGAACACACCATACTGCAAGTAAGGAGCACGGGTGATGTAGCCACCATTTACGTATACGTTGTTGTAGCGGTTGATGTTATAGTTGGCGCCTGCTTTGACATTTCCTGCGAAGAAAGTTCTGGAAGGAGACTTACTCTCTTCGGGATTGCAATACATGTGCTCGTAGCGAGTATATGTGCTGAAGTTTCCTGCGCCAGCAAGCACGAGGTTCAAGTTGTTGTCTAGAAGATTATATTCCAATTGGGCATATAGGCCTTCTTGCCAGATACGGCTGTCCCAGTCGCGGTATACCACGTCGCCAACACCTAACTTCTGATTGCGATATGCATTCTTTTCAGCCTCAGTAGCGAATGTGCGGGTGTTGTTAGACGCTGAGCGATAGTAGTCGATGAAATATTCACCATTATAAAGGTCGGCAATCTCATTGGTGTGTTCACCGTAGTAGTAACGGATGTCGACACCTGCAGTAAGGGCTAACTGGTCGGTGAGCTCATTCTTATAGTTTGATACGCCACCAAACCATTTGTGGTTGTTGACAGAGTTTGACATCACCATAAGAGAGCCTGTGGTGCTTGCCTGGTTCATAAGCTGAATCTGGTCGTACGCAAACATGCCGTTGCCATGGCGAAGGTTGTAGGTCACGCCATTGTTTTCAATCGATTTCCAATTCAAATTGCCATTTGATGAACCATACCAGTAGCTATAATATGTCGATGACGAAGTGCCGATTTGAGCACCCTGGCCGCTTGATCCATATCCTGAGCCGATAGAAGCATAGATTACGCTTGAAAGAGAAGACTTGTGATTGATCTGCCAAATATGCTTCAGCATTGCTACAGGTTTGTTGTAGACATTATATTGTGAAGCTTTGTGCTCGCCATTGAGACCGAGACCGTATGTTGGATTATAACGGTAAGCCTGTCCTTTTGGCATATAGTTGGCTACGTCTTGCCATCCCTGAATTGTCAGACCATCGGAAGAGTTACGCTTGTAGTGAGTCTGAGGAGCGCCTGTCACTGTAAGTGACAACTGGTGATTGTCGTTGAGGCGCTTTGATACATTAAGGAAGTAGTTGTAAGCTTCGTATGCAGTGCCCTGTACATAGCCGTCGCCAGTCTTGCGTGCACCTAAGAAAGTAATAGCCCATCCATTGTCCATGAGCCCGGTGGAGAAAGAAATACCATAGTTCATGGAGTTGTCGTTGCCAAGACCATACCAGGCTGTGCCTCCTTTCTTTGCGTCGAGACCTTTTGTGATCATGTTGATAGTTCCACCAATAGATGGGGAAGAAATCATAGTTGCGCCAAGTCCACGCTGTACTTGCATAGAAGACATGATATCGCCAAGTCCACTCCAATTCGACCAATAAATGCCACCCCATTCCATATCATTGACTGGCACGCCATTAACCATTGTTGCAGTATTGGGAGACTTGAAACCACGGATGTTGATCTTCGCATCGCCGAAGCCTCCGCCATCTTTAGTAGCCCATACACCCGGTGTTGTCTTCAAGATTTCAGGAAGTTCTTGGTTGCCAAGTTTAGCTTCCAACTGGCCTGCTGTAATAGCAGACACCGCAACAGGGGTTTTACGAGCAATAGCAACAGACTGGGTGATCACGACGTCTTGAAGCATAGTAGACGATTGATCGAGCACTACGCGTCCGACTTCAGGCTGTGCTTTTACTGTCTTTTCCTGATAGCCTACGTAGGAGATCTTGAGCTCCTTCGTGTTGTCGGGAACTGAGAGCGAGAAATTGCCGTCGATGTCAGCAGCAGTCGCTGTCGATGTGCCGGGCACAGCGACGGTCGCTCCAATCAGGGGTTCACCCTGCTTGTCAAAAACAGATCCGCGGCAGATGTAGTTGGCCCAGGCAGCTGAGCACAACACCATAAGGGCGGATAAGAGAAACAGTCTCTTCATAGTTTTTAAGTTGTTGGTTGTTATTTGGATTATTTGGTGTTTTAAGTTGTGGGGTTGTGAGGTTGTGAGGTTATGTGGGCGTCTTCCACTGTTGTGGTCTGATGTTTTTTCGTCTTGATTTTAACTTTATACATATCGAATCCTTTGCCAAACACTCCATTTACAGCTCCTTGAGTGATGAAAGCGTTGTCGTCGATACCCTTTACAAGGCGCATAATGCCGGGAGCTTCAATTTTGCGGCACCACACCATAAGAATTTTTATTGGCTTTTTGCTATACCATCCTTCGCCATCAAGCACTGTGACGCCACGTTTCGCATCATTGTTGATTGCATCTGCTATCACTTGCCATTGGCGGCTAAAGATGATAAATTGCACTGCTTGCCTGTTGCCAACCACAATCATATCGGCACAATAGGATGCCACGAAAGTGACAACGTATCCATATACGATAATCGGGATACGGGCTTCGAGTCGCTGGCCAAAAGTGCCGTCGAAAGGAAGGAAGATACTGCTCGAGACTATCACCATATCAGTGATCACCATGGCTCGGCCGATGCTGACGTTGCTGAGCTTATTGACCATAGAAGCCACAATGTCGGTACCCCCCGTAGATCCATTATGAATAAGCACAGTGCCGACTCCAAGACCGCATATTATGGCACCCAAGATAGCACTCAGCGACATGTCTTCCAGAATAGGATGACCAAGGCTCATGAAGAAAGACTCCCCTACACCAATTGAAAGAGAAACGATTGTAGCTCCAAAAATGGTGCGTATCACGAAAGTCTTACCTACTACCTTGAATGCGAAAGCTAAAAGCACAAGGTTGAGCGCATATTGAGTGACTGCAACTGGAATTGTTTCATTGGAGGCGAAGTAGACGAGAGTTCCGACACCAGTCAGACCACCCATTACAATTTTATGGGGAAGTATGAAAGCACAAAATCCAAAGGCATACATGAATATGCCAAGAATGATCATGATGTAGTCGAAAATCAGACTCTTACGCGAGATGCTAAATCCAAACATAGTTTTCATGATGCAAATTTACAAAAAAATAATTTAAAAATTATTAAATCCACAAAAAATTGTTGAGCTATTTTTATCAAAAATCATCTTAATAAGAGTCCAATAATAAGCAATACAAAAAGAAAGGTCTCCAATTATGGAAACCTTTCTTTCTATTTGTGAGTTAATTTATTTTTCTTCCTTAACAGGACGCTGATAACCGTCTTTTTCACATCTTTTTGTCATTCTGTCGATGCGTTCTTTTGTCTCAGGATGAGAAGAGAACATTTTGTCGACAGTAGAAGACTTGATGCCACCTTCAAGGTTCTGAAGTTTTTCAAACGACTTTACCATTCCCCAAGGATTGCGACCGTTGGCAACAAGGAAATCATAGCCGCAGTCGTCGGCTTCTTTCTCTTGCTTCTGAGAGTATTTGGCACTGATCAGTGATTCTCCAAGAGTGCCAAGTTGAGAGTCAGTAAGGGCAGCAGCTTTGCCTCCGGTAGAAGCAACAGCATCTTTGAGTGCGCCTGTAAGAAGTTCAGTCTTGAACGCATTTTTAGAGTGACGCTTCACGACGTGGCCGATTTCATGGCCAATGATGCCTACGAGTTCGTCATCGTCCATAATATCCATTAGCGCTGCAAAGACACGAACGCTGCCATCAGGACAAGCGAAGGCATTGACATCTATTACATTGTAGACTTTGAAATTCAATGGAATGCCATCAGCATCTGTGATGCCTTCCACAAGCTTGTTGAGGCGCTGTGTGTAGGGGTCATCGTCGGGGAGAACGGGATTGTGTTTGTCCATCCAGTCGACTGATTCTTTCACGTATGCAGCCATCTGCTGATCTGAAAGAGTGAAAGCTTGCACTGCTTTAGAAGCGCTTCCTACAGCTTTCTTAAGATTAAACTGTGCGTTTGCGATGTTGGTGCTGGCAAGGATTGCGATTGCCATAAGCACTTTCACTAAGTGTTTTCTCATTATTAACTTATTATTAGTNTGTTNAANNTNAGTAAANTAGAATTTATATNGTGCTATGCNAAGGCTTAATGACCGNAATGGAAAAGAGTCCATCCTCAATAAATAGACTTAAATTTGAACCCTTTTTTATTCTATTGTATTCTGAAAGAGGCTTTTCCATTTTTTTTATTTTTCCATCTTCCATTTCTATTTCTACGATATAAACTGTATATTTTTNTTCTTTGTATCCACGCCTGCCTGTCTTGTGTGANCGAGTTCGCTGTTGGCTGTATTTCCTTNCNACTNGAGCTTCGTATGTATGTCTTGAAGAGCTGTCAGACATCCAGAAATTCAAGGAATAGAATGCAGCCAGTAATATCGAAAACGAAAGAATATAAGAAGCAGGGTATTCAAGATATTTTAAAAATGGGCTTGCCAGAGGGCGGATGAGTTTGGCAATCCATATAGAGGGTAGAATTGCTAAAAATGCACACACAGCTGCAGGGCGCCACCATTCAACAAGAGTGAACGACTGAAGTCCCATTGCGCATCCGATGGCCACTATGACCAGCAACATCAAGATGGATAATATGATTGTATTCGATATATTGTTTTTCAAAACTTAGGATAATCATTTTTTTATCATTACAAAATTACAAAATTCGAATGACTCTGGCAATAGTTTTCGATATCTTTCTTGCATGATTAAAACGAAAGTCAGAAAAAAAAATTGTGTGAGGCGTCGACGCCTCACACAATTAGTAGCAGATAAAGAGGATTCTCAATCAATGTCTCGTGATTTTTTCTACCTTAATATTTCCATCCGATAAGACAGTGCGCTTGATGATGATTGCATCTGTAGCAGTGCTTGAGATTCTTCTTCCATTGATGTCGAAGAATTCTGTCTTTGAAGCAGATGAAGCGTTGTTGATAGCTACTGATACAGGATCGCCTGTATTGGTGACAGTCACGATTTCGCTTTCTGCACGAGTGTCTCCATCGATGTAAACTGAGCGTACTCCAACGGTCTCGACATCTGTGCGCTTCAGTGCTATGCCATGGTAGTTGCCTTCACTGAAAATATCATCTCCGGCATTTAAGAATACAGGAATGTCAGTCACTTCCTTTATTCCTTCTTCGAGAAGGGTAGGATATTCCTCAGAAGTAAACGTGTAGAGCTCTCCGTTGATGTATATATTATAGTAGATATTGTTGTCGGCAAGGATTTGACCCTCTGCATTATCTCCAAAGATATTGAATTCGAAAGCGTATGAATATTCTGGATCAAGGAAACTTATGTCGTAGATATCCGAGATTTCAGGCGCAATTGGAGTAAAATCGGTGATTTCTCCTTGGGAATAAATGCGGTCGATGGCATAATATTCACAAGGATATGTCTCAACATTTCCGAAATTGAAAATAACGTATGAATAATCAAAACCTTCTTTCAAGGTGGGGTGGAATTCATTGGCATCAGGATCGTATGTAAGCACCAATGGGTCGTCGACGATGTCGAAAGAATACATTTCTCCCATTTTGTCATCATACCAGGATTTTCCAATGCCAGCCATCATGAAAATATAGTGGTTGTAGTATTTGCCGAGAAATTGATCAGACGGAATAGTAAGGGTGTTGCTTTCTTTATCAAAGGTGCCATAGATCACGGCATTTGGCATTCCGCTTGCGAGGCCNTTGATANAAGTGGTGCCATCGAGTTCTCCTATTCCAATTTGACGCAATACGGTGTGGTCCCAGCCAGTAAATTNNTCGGCAAGTACGTATGAATAGTNGTACTTTATTCCATCTGGAANAGTGGCTGGTGTAGCTTCAAACGGCAGGAGATTGAGATACATTTCGCCATAACCTTGCCATGCATCGTGGAAAGTCACGCCGAGCATGTAGTCGTCTTCCATAGCATAGCTTCCATTTTCCATCTTTGTGAAAAGAATAGATCTTGTCTCCTCGGAAGGGACGAAAGTGACGTAATATTCTTCAGGATCATCGGGATATTCCATTTCGGCGTATTCAAGGACGTCTACATAGAGTTCGATTGCTCCCTCTTCATCATCAATACTAAAAAGAGGCTGCGGAAATTCGAAGAGTAAGCCTTCTTCAGTCACAGTACCCTTGATGTAGGTGTCCCAATCAAGCATGCTGATTGGATTTTTGAGATAGACTTCGCCATTGTCGGTCCAGACGCCTTCGTAGGCGATGCCGTATGTCTCGTCTTGCGACACTTCATCATAATATGGGTAGAATGTGAAGGAAGATCCAAGCATTGTCTCCAGTCTTCCTTCAGGAGCTTTAGTTATGATGTCGAAATCAGAGTCTTGTGCACGGGTAATAGATGAAGCTTTTGCTGCTTTTACTCTTTCGATAATAGAAGTATTCTTCAATGAGCCGATCTTTTTAGTAGATTGCGACGGGATGCCAGGAGTGACTGCAGCATTGCTTTTGACTGCCACGTTAGTGGTGGCAATTGCCGGCATAGCAAGAGCCATGGCGGCGAGAGTAAGTAGAAAATTCCTCATAAGCGATGTTGTGATTTTTTGGTTGTTAATTCTTCATTTTATTTATCAGGTGCAAATATAAACCAAAAATCTACTATTATTCTTAAACTGGTTTAAGAAATTCACTTTTCATCGTTCATTTTTTGAACGATGAAAAGTGAAGATTATAAGGTTATAAGAGAATGAAGTTTTGTGGTGTAGGAAGATTAGCCTTTTAGAAGGCGGCGTTTTAGCATGCTGAAGTATTCTGATGTGATTCCGAGATAAGAAGCTATGATTTTCTGTGGCACTTTCTCGAGAATCACAGGCCTATATTTTAGCATTGCTTCGAAACGTTCCTTGGCTGTGCCATTGTTGATAGTGCTTTCTTTAAACTCATGGCTATAGAGCTCGCCGTATGCATTATGGAGCATAAAAATGGCAAAACTATGGTCAGTCTCTACTGTTTTCCAGAATTCTTTTTCTGGAATTCTTAGGATTGTAGAAGGGCAGCACGTCTCTACTTGATAATAGGAAGGACCATGCATCACGAATGAGTGCTTTGATTCGAAAATGGTTCCAGGTAGTCCGAATCCGAAAGTACGTTCTTTTTCTCCGTCGAAATCCCAAACGCGAATGATGCCGTCTTTGACGATGAACACGTCTGGACACGTCTTTCCCATTTCAATGACGACATATTTAGCATCTACCCTCATCCAATCAGCATGCCTGAGCATGAGATCAAGGCCGGGGCCTGCGGGAAGAAACCCGACCTCGTCTTTAAGGAGACTCCTCATTTCGTCGATCTCCTTTTGATCTATGCTTTGAGTTTTAGCCATTATATGGGTTAATTGCGTTTTGAAGCGTTTCCTTCATACCAGTCGATATATGCCATGTTGACACGGCGAATACCGCCCCGCGTGGGATAGTTGCCGGAGAAATACCAGTCGCCGGGATGATTAGGGCAAGCTTTGTGAAGTCCTTCAACAGTCTGGTATACAATTTCCACTTCCACATCAGAAGGCTTCACCATCTCTGCTATCTTACGTGAAATCTGCTCATCAGTGAAGTGAGAGTAGATGTTTTTGACATGATTGGTCAGTGGCTGATCTTTAGGCTTCTCCAATTCTTTCTTACACTCAGCGTATGTAGAGGCGAGCACATATTCCATGCCCCTTTCACGAAGAAGAGCCACAGCAGCCTTGAAAGCTATGAATTCATCCATCCTGCTCATATCAATACCATAATAATCCGGATATCTGACTTGGGGAGATGAAGACACCACTACAATCTTTTTAGGATTGAGGCGTGCAAGCATGCTGAGAATAGACTGCTTCAGCGTAGTGCCGCGTACGATGGAATCGTCGATCACTACAAGAGAGTCAACCCCAGGGCGTAGGCAACCGTAAGAAATATCATAGACGTGTGCAGCGAGATCGTTGCGCACATCCCCTTCAGCNATGAANGTTCNGAGCTTAATGTCTTTGATNGCNGCCTTTTCNATNCTNACNTCNGCTTCCATCACTTTNCGNATGGAATCATGATTTAGTTTNCCATCGCTTTGNAGAGCAAGNATTCNGTTNGCCTTATATTCATTNAGNTATTCTTCCAATCCTTCTACAAGNCCGTAGAATGCNACNTCNGCTGTGTTNGGNATGTANGAAAACACTGTATTNGANATGTTNCCTTCTACTGATTCCACTACTTTTGGCACGAGCAGGCGTCCAAGTTCNTTACGTTCGTTGTAGATATCGCTGTCNCTGCCACGAGAGAAATANATTCTCTCGAANCTGCATTTTGAATTTGACTCTTNAGGCAGGATGCGCTCAACGCTTGGNGTGNCGTCGATTGATATAAGGAGTGCTTCTNCGGGTTCANGTTNCTTGATTTTGTCTTGAGGNACTCCGAAAACAGTCTGAATTTGCGGACGTTCGGAAGTGGCTATGATAATCTCATCGTCTATGTAGTAATAAGCAGGACGTATGCCATTGGGATCGCGGAAAACAAATACATTCCCCGATCCGGTAGCCCCGCATATCACATATCCACCGTCCCATTCAGGTGCGGTGGCATGAAGCACGTTGCGAATGTCGAGCTCTTCTTCAATTACTTTCTCAAGATTTTTATCTACGAAATATTCAGGGTCATTATCCCTATGTTTTCTATACAGCCGGTGATTCTCCTTGTCGAGAGCATAGCCCAGCATCTCGAGAAGAATGATGGTGTCGCTAAAAAGGCGAGGATGCTGTCCTCGGCTTACTACAGACTCAAAAAGAGTGTCGACATTAGTCATATTGAAGTTGCCACACATCAAAAGGTTGCGGCTTCTCCAGTTGTTGCGGCGNAGGANCGGATGGACATACGACATTCCGCTTTTTCCTGTAGTGGNATATNTCAGATGCCCAAGATATATTTCTCCAATCATTGGANCCTCTGTCTCCGCTTCATGTGGAGTCATATTCTCAAGGCCGGCTTCAGATAGCCGCTTGCCGATTCGATTGAAAATCTCCTGTATGGCCTGCGCTCCAAGTTCACGCTCACGCCAGACGTATTCGTGACCCGGGGCCGCCTTAAGATTCACTACTCCGACGCCGGCACCCTCCTGACCGCGGTTGTGCTGCTTCTCCATAAGGAGATACAGCTTGTTGAGAGCGTAAGCGTAGCTCCCATATTTCTCCTTATAGTAGCCGATTGGCTTGCGGAGGCGGATCATTGCGATGCCGCATTCNTGTTTTAGTGGTTCCAATTTTTACCTGTAGTTGTTGTAGAGTTGTGAAGTTGTGTAGTTGTGAGGTTTTGAAGAAGATTCACAACTCCGCAACCTCACAACTCCACAACTTATTTTATTTGAATTTATGGTCGCAATAGCGACAACGCAATGAGCCATCAGCAGCCCGATATGCTCTACGCGGCGACTTTTCGTTGCGAGTGATGCACTTTTTGTTTTCGCAACGCAAATTGTCGGGAACTTCCACCTCTTCTTCCTTTGGCATCTGATGCTTTGGGTCGTCTTTCCAATCAAGTAGACTTGATATGAGAGCCATACGCACAAATTTGCCATTCTCTACCTGGCGGAAATATGCAGCTCTCGGATCGGCATCTACTTCTTCAAGGATCTCGTTGACGCGTGGGAGGGGATGGAGCACTGCCATCTTTTCTTTTGCGAGTTTCATCTTGTCGCTATCGAGAACGAACGAATCTTTCACGGCTTCGTATTCATCTTCATCGAGGAAACGCTCTTTCTGNACNNGNGTCATATANAGNACATCAAGTTCNGGCATTGCNTCTTCAAGAGTATCCACTTCNTTNTATTCAAGNCCAAGNCGNTCGCACACGTCNTGCTTGATATAGTCNGGNAGNCGNAGCTGNGGNGGNGCNATNAGNACNATTTTNATNCCNTTNTGNCGNGACATTGCCTTGATAAGGCTATGCACAGTGCGTCCGAAGCGGAGATCTCCGCAGAAACCAATAGTAAGATTGTCGAGGCGGCCAAGCTCACGAGTGATCGTGAGGAGGTCGGTGAGCGTCTGCGTAGGATGTGCATGGCTTCCGTCGCCTGCGTTGATAATTGGCACTCGGCTCACCTCGGTAGCTGCCAGCTGAGCACCCTCAATATGATGGCGCATAGCGATGATATCTGCAAAATTTTCTACAACCCTTACAGTATCGCGCACTGTCTCTCCCTTGCTTACAGAGCTGCTGGCAGCATCGGCAAAGCCAAGGACATTACCGCCAAGTTCCATCATGGCAGCGGTGAAGCTGAGGCGCGTGCGAGTAGATGGTTCATAAAAGAGAGTAGCAAGTTTCTTCCCCTTGCACTTCTCAGAATATTTTGCTCTATTGGCAATAATGTCGAGNGCAAGNTTGATTATNTCTTGGGTTTCNTCTACNGTAAGGTCGGTNGGATCAATGAGATGCNTCATTTTCTCAACGATTAACGATTAACGATCTACTTGCTTATGCATTCATCCAGGATGTGTCGCTTGGGTTGTCGCGGAATTTAAGAATTCGGTTTTTCCATACTGGCTCAATATAGCCTTCTTCAGCAGCTACTTCCACGAGTGTGTCCAAATTTGAGAGGGAATGGTTGGTGACGTTGGCTGCTGCCAGACGATCGGTGGCTTTCTTCATGCCGTATGTGAATATTGAGACAATGCCAAGTACCTCGGCCCCTTCTTCGCGAAGAGCCTCAACTACTTCGATACAGCTGCCCCCAGTAGAGATAAGGTCTTCTACCACCACCACTTTAGTGCCGGGCTCACACTTTCCTTCGATGCGGTTGCCACGGCCATGATCTTTAGCTCCACCGCGTACATAGCCCATTGGTTTGTTGAGAATCCATGCGGCTATAGCAGCGTGAGCGATGCCGGCAGTAGATGTTCCCATGAGTGATTCAGCTTCAGGGTAATATTTAGTGATGAGTTCTGCGAGACCTTCCTCAATATCCTTTCTTACAGCCGGATATGAGAGAGTGAGGCGGTTGTCGCAATACATAGGGCTCTTGATTCCGGATGCCCAAGTGAAGAGATTTTCAGGGCGAAGGAATACTGCGCCCACACTCAGAAGATCTTTAGCTATTTTCTTTTCCATGATTATATCAATTCATAATTCATAATGCATAATTTATTCCGATTGCAACAGGCATTATGAATTTGTGTTCATTATTATTATCTTATTAAAAAGTAGCGAGATAATTATGCATTATGACTTGCTTTAGCTTAGACGTAGTCAATTATGCATTAGAGTGGAGGAATTCTTCGCAGCAGCGCTTGTAGGCAGCGAGAGGATCATCAGCTTTTGTGATAGGGCGGCCTACTACGATATAGTCGGAGCCAATCTCTCGGGCTTTTGCAGGAGTCATCACTCGCACCTGATCGTCGGCTGCAGAGTCGGCAAAGCGGATGCCAGGAGTGACAGTGACGAATTTGTCGCCACAAGCAAACTTCACGATTGATGCTTCGCGAGGTGAGCACACTACTCCGTCCAGCCCAGACATCTGGGCATTCTTGGCATAGCTTGCTACTACTGCGTCAACTTCTCCCGGAATAAGAAGATCTTCGTTCATGAGTTCCTTGCTGGTAGATGTAAGCATTGTCACTGCAATGAGGAGTGGGCGGGTGCCATCAGGACGAGTCAGCCCTTCAATTGCGGCTTCCATCATCTTGTGTCCGCCAAAAGCGTGAAGATTGGTCATGTCTACATCGAGGTGTGATAGCACAGACATTGCGCTCTTTACCGTGTTGGGAATGTCGCAAAGTTTAAGGTCGAGAAAAATCTTATGTCCTCTTTTCTTGATTTCCTTGATGATTTCCGGGCCAGCAGCATAGAAAAGCTCCATACCTATTTTTACGTAGGGCTTTGTGTCGCCGAAACGGTCAAGAAATTCGAGAGTGGCTTCCATCGAAGGGAAGTCGCATGCAATGATCACATCTTTCGCCATGATATTCCTATAATGTCTTTTATATTGTTTATTTTTAGTTTCTTCAAAACTTTAGGTAGTTCATCAGCTATTTTCTTGCAAGCCATTGGATCCACAAGATTCGCCGAACCTACTTGCACTGCACTTGCGCCAGCCATCATCATTTCCACGACGTCTTCAGCCGAAGATACACCTCCGCAACCCATCACTGGAATCTTTACAGACTGCGCTACTTGATATACCATTCGGACAGCCACAGGGAAGACGGCAGGACCGGAGAAGCCACCCATACGGTTGGCAATCACAGGACTTCCGGTATTGATATTGATGCGCATCCCAAGAAGAGTATTGATAAGTGTGAGTCCGTCGGCGCCGGCTTCTTCGCAAGCCTTGGCAATAGAGACAATGTCTGTGACATTGGGTGAAAGCTTGATGAACACCGGTTTCTTGACGGCAGCCTTCACTGCACGTGTCACTTCAGCAGCCTGCTCGGCAGAAGTGCCAAATGCCATGCCGCCGTTGTGCACATTTGGGCAACTTACGTTGACCTCAATAATGTCAACTCCCTCACAAGCATCTGCCATACGGCAAGCCTCCACATATTCTTCAATGGAGAATCCGCTGACATTTGCCACTACGCATCCGGAATAAATTTTACGCAATTCCGGCACTTCATGACTATACACTTCCTTAGCACCGGGATTTTGAAGCCCAACGCTATTGATCATTCCGTCTGGAGTCTCTGCTATTCTGGGTGTGATATTACCAAAGCGGGGATTGAGTGTTGTGCCCTTGATAGATATGCCCCCAAGTATGTTAAGATCATAGATATCAGAAAATTCCTGCCCAAATCCGAAAGTGCCGCTTGCCGGGACGATGGGATTTTTTAATTGGAAACCGCAAAGTTCGGTTGCAACTATAGGCTCATTTCCTTCGAGTCTTCTGTCGCGAGGTAGGGTAGGTGCTGGAGTCCCGTTCCCTTTGAATTCTTTCATAAGGATTGCATCAAATACAGGTCCATCCTTGCAGACACGTTTTGGACCCCAGGGTGTCTCGATGGTGCAACCCATACAAGCGCCGAAGCCGCAGCCCATTCGTTCTTCCATGCTCACTTCGCCATGCTCGCAGTCAAGTTCCCTGCCGAGAGCGGAGAGCATTGGGAGTGGGCCGCATGCATACCAGAAATCCCATCCTTGCATTTCNGGCTTGCGGATGGCATCAGTCACAAANCCCTTGACACCGGCTGATCCATCAACAGTGGCAACTTCTACCTCAGCACCAAGCTGTCGGAATTTGTCGGCATAAAAGATTTCGTCAGCTGTATTGAATCCCAAGGCCACTTTCACTTTCTTTCCGTCTGCAATAAGCTTACGGGCAAGAAGGTAGAGGGGAGGCACTCCTACGCCGCCTCCTGCCAATAGAGCAGTCTCTTTGCATCGAGAAGTGTTAAATCCTTTGCCGAGCCCGGTGAGGAGATCGAGTTCAGTGCCAGNAGTCNTTCCAGCCATTNCTTCGGTGCCTTTGCCGACAATTTTGAATACCAATGTCAGGCGATTTCCTTCAATATCACACACTGAAATGGGGCGACGGAGATATAGTCCGGGTATGGAAATTTCTACAAACTGCCCAGGCATCTTGAATGCAGAGCAGTCGCCACGTAGCGTCATTTCGAAGACGCTGTCCGTGAGTCTTGTTATGCTTGTAATTTCGAATTTCATAATTTTTTCAATTACTCCCCAAAGTTAACTAAAGCAACTGGAAAAACCAAATATTTATCGAGAAATCATTCCATTTCCTTTCCGTCCGTATTCAGCATCGATTGTGGAGACTCCCATTGTGATTTCTTCGAGCACATCGAGAAGTACCCTTACAGTTTCGAGTGCCGTGAATATGGTCACATTGTTTTCTATTGCAGTGCGACGNATNTNANATNCGTCCAGTCGGGTATTGTGCTGATTGACATCGATGGTGTTGATTACGTAGCTGACATGGCCTTGGCGGAGCGAACGCTCTATGTCGGTGCTTCCTTCGCTAAACTTACCCATAGTGCGGCAACGTATGCCATGGTCCTTTAGGAATTTGGCAGTGCCACGTGTAGCTTCGACATTGAAACCAAGATTGTAGAAACGCTTGATGAGTGGCAGGGCGCGTTCTTTGTCGGCGTCAGACACCGTCACGAGCAGAGTGCCGTAGTTGAGCACCTGCATTCCTGAAGCTTGCAGCGACTTATAGAGAGCACGGGTCAACATATCGTCGTAGCCAATTGCCTCCCCAGTAGACTTCATCTCTGGAGAAAGANATGAGTCTANACCTNTTATCTTCGAGAATGAGAAGGCCGGAGTTTTCACAAACCATCTCTTGCGGTCGGGATGCAAGGTTTCATTATAGCCTTGGCTCTTAAGACTTTCGCCCAACATAACCTTTGACGCTATCTTTGCCATTGGTACTCCGGTAGACTTGGAGAGGAATGGAACTGTACGGGAACTTCTCGGATTGACTTCAATCACATAGACATTCTCATCTTTATCAACGATAAACTGTATGTTGTAGAGTCCGATGATTCCTATGGCTTTACCAAGACGGACTGTGTAGTCTACTATGGTCTGTCGCACTTTCTCGCTTACACTGAAAGTAGGATAGACAGAGATTGAGTCGCCGGAATGGATACCTGTCTTTTCTACATGTTCCATTATTCCAGGAATCAGCACATCAGTGCCATCGCAGATGGCATCCACTTCCAATTCCTTACCCATGATATATTTATCTACGAGCACCGGGCTGTTATCCGAGATGTCTACTGCATTTTGCAAGTAATGGCGTAGGGCCTGTTCGTTACCAACTATTTGCATTGCACGCCCACCAAGCACAAAGCTTGGGCGCACCAGCACAGGATATCCGATTCTTTCAGCGGCTTTTACTCCACTTTCAATGTCTGTGACTGCCTCTGCATCAGGTTGTGGAATACCCGTCTCGCGCATGATACGCTCGAAATGCTTGCGGTCTTCAGCGCGGTCAATGGCTTCCAGACCGGTGCCAATTATATTGACTCCCCTTTCAGCCAGGGGTGCAGCAAGATTGATGGCTGTCTGGCCTCCGAGTGTCACCACTACGCCTTCAGGCTTTTCGAGATTCACTACGTTCATCACGTCTTCAACTGTCAGCGGCTCGAAATACAATTTGTCGGAGATGCTATAGTCTGTTGAGACGGTCTCAGGATTATTATTTATGATTATAGCCTCATATCCTTGCTCGCGGATGGTCTGNNTAGCGTGTNCGGTAGAATAATCGAATTCCACCCCTTGTCCGATGCGGATAGGGCCANTTCNAAGCACAAGAATTTTCTTGCGGTCGCTCATTATCGACTCGTTTTCATTCTCATACGTAGAGTAGAAATAAGGCACGTATGAATCAAATTCCCCTGAGCAGGTATCGATCATCTTGTAGACAGGAATAATGCCATGCGATTGGCGCATTTCGCAGATGTCTGTCTCGGTGCAGTTGCGGAGGCGGGCGATATAGCGGTCGCTGAATCCCATTCGTTTTGCTTTGCGGAGAAGAGAAGCATCGAAAATTTCAGCATCCTTTATCTCCCATTCCATCTTTATGATGTTGTTGAGTTTTTCGAGGAAGAAGAGGTCAATTCCGGTCTTTTCATAGATGTGCCAAAGCGCAACCTTACGGCGTAGAAGTTGTGCTATTGCCAAAAGGCGGTCATCGCGTCCCTCCTTGATATAGTCGAGAATTTCCTCGGTCGGCATATCCTCGAATTTCTTAGAGTAGAGATGGTCAACTCCTGTTTCCAGCGAACGGATTCCCTTAAGCAGAGACTCTTCGAATGTGCGACCTACACTCATTATTTCACCAGTGGCTTTCATCTGAGTCCCGAGCAGATTTGAAGCCTCGCTGAATTTATCGAAGGGGAAGCGGGCAATCTTTGTCACTACATAGTCGAGTGCAGGCTCAAAACTTGCAGGCGTATTGGCTATCTGTATTTCGTCGAGAGTCATGCCCACTGCTATTTTGGCGCTTACTCGAGCTATAGGATAGCCTGTGGCTTTCGAAGCAAGGGCAGAACTGCGTGATACACGAGGATTGACTTCAATTATATAGTAGTTGAAAGAGAGTGGGTCGAGGGCAAACTGCACATTGCAGCCGCCTTCGATTTCAAGGGCGCGTATAAGTCGGAGTGCAGAGTCGCGGAGCAACTGATATTCTTTGTTGGTCAATGTCTGGCTTGGAGCCACAACGACAGAGTCGCCTGTGTGCACGCCAACCGGGTCCACATTTTCCATGTTGCAAATTGTGATGGCAGTGTCGTTGCTGTCGCGCATCACCTCATATTCTATCTCCTTATATCCCTTGATTGATTTCTCTACAAGCACCTGATGCACTGGAGAGAGAGCAAGGGCATTGCGCATGAGTTCGCGCAGTTCCTCCTCATTGTCGGCGAAACCGCCACCAGTGCCTCCGAGAGTGAATGCTGGACGAAGCACGACGGGATATCCGATTTTTTCTGCCACTTTCACTCCCTCTTCTATGCTATTTACAATTTCAGAGGGGAGCACAGGTTCACCAAGGCTAAGGCAAAGTTCCTTAAAGAGTTCGCGGTCTTCAGCCTGCTCTATGCTCTTGAAAGAGGTGCCAAGGATTTCGACCCCACACTCCTCGAGGATTCCTTTCTTTGCGAGCTGGACAGCGAGGTTGAGGCCGGTCTGACCTCCAAGGCCAGGCACAATGGCATCTGGACGCTCGAAACGTATGATCTTTGCTACATATTCCAATTTAAGCGGCTCCATATAGACTTTATCGGCAATGCCGGTATCAGTCATAATGGTGGCCGGGTTTGAATTGACAAGAACCACTTCGTAGCCCTCTTCTTTGAGAGCCAGGCAAGCCTGGGTGCCGGCATAGTCGAATTCCGCAGCCTGACCAATGATGATGGGGCCTGAACCGATCACCATCACCTTCTTTATATCTTTTCTCTTAGGCATTTTTCACCTCTCTTTCTTTCTTGTGTTCTTCCATTTCGCGGATGAAGACATCGAAGAGGTAGCCGCTGTCTTGAGGACCAGGGGCACTCTCCGGATGATATTGTACTGAAAAAATGTGTTCTTCCTTGTTTCTCACACCCTCTACGGTGCCATCAAGCAGGTTGACGTGAGTGATCTCGAGATCGGTGTCGCGTACACTCTCAGGGCGGACTGCGTAGTTATGGTTTTGCGAAGTGATTTCAATCTTTCCGGTTAGCAGATTCTTCACCGGATGGTTGGCACCGCGGTGTCCAAACTTGAGTTTGTAGGTCTTTGCTCCAAAGGCAAGCGAGATGATCTGATGTCCGAGGCAGATGCCGAAGATTGGTAGTTTGCCTCGCAGTTTCTTCACGAGATTTCTCACTTCGGGCACATCTTCCGGATCGCCAGGCCCATTTGAGATGAAAATACCATCGGGCTTAAAGGCCATAATCTGCTCTGCATCTATGTTGTAAGGAACGATTATGACATTGCAGCCGCGCTTATTGAGCGAGCGAATTATGTTGAATTTTATTCCGCAGTCGATAGCCACCACATTGAATTTCTGATTTGGAGTGCGGGAAAACCAACGCTTCTTGCAACTTACTTTTGCTACAACTTTCTTGTCGACAGGAGTGTCTGCAATAAGTTTGAGAGCCTCTTCAGTTGGAGTGTCGACCGGTACAATGGCAGCACGCATACATCCTTCATCTCGTATGATTCGTGCAAGCTTTCGCGTATCGATTCCGCTGATAGCAGGGATATTTGCCTCTTCGAGTGTCTCCGTCATGGTCTTGGTGTAGCGGAAGTTGGAAGGAGATTCGCAACATTCACGCATTATCATTCCTCCGATCGTCGGAGCTTTAGTCTCGAAGTCATCGTCTGTGATACCATAGTTCCCAATCAGTGGGTAGGTCATCACTACGATCTGATTGGTGTAGGAGGGGTCGGAAAGAATTTCCTGATAGCCCACCATAGAAGTGTTGAATACAACTTCTCCTACAATGCTGCGGTGAGCTCCGCAACTTTGTCCGGGAAATTCCTGACCATTTTCAAGCACGAGTTTTACATCTGCGTCTTTCATCTTAAGTATTCTGTAGAAACTGTTAATGTCGGTTTATTTCCATCCTTGATAGATGAGATAGATTAATTTGTTGTCGTAAATGAGCTGATAGGGCAATCCTTCAAGCTTCATTCCTTCGAAAGGAGTAGCTTTTCCCATAGATGCAAAAGTCTTGGATTCTACGGTCCATTTTTTGTCTAGTTGGAAAACAGCTAAGTTTGCTTCTCCTTCCACTTCGATTCCGAATATCCGTCGGGGGTTAAGACACATTAGCTCTACAAGTCTCTGCAGGCTAATGATGCCGGTCTTCACGAGATGAGTGTAGCAAACTCCAAAAGCAGTTTCGAGTCCTACCACTCCCATGGCGCTTCCTTTCAGTCCCCGGCTTTTTTCATCGGCAGTATGAGGAGCATGGTCGGTAGCGATACAATCGATGGTGCCGTCGATTATTCCTTCGATTAGGGCGTCGCGGTCTTCGCGGCTTCTGATAGGGGGGTTCATTTTGAAGCGACCTTCATCCTGAAGGTCTTCGTCGCAGAAGACGAGGTAGTGCGGACCGGTCTCGCAAGTCACCTTGACACCTCTCTTCTTGGCTTCGCGTATGAGAGCGACACTTTCTTTAGTGGAGATATGGCAGACATGGTAGCGGCATCCAGTTTCTTCTGCAAGCTTAAGGTCGCGTGCTATCTGTCCCCATTCGCTTTCGGAGCATATTCCCTTGTGGCCATGGGCTTTGCAGTATTCTCCATCGTGAATGTAACCACCTTTAAGAAGATCATTTACTTCGCAGTGGGCTGCAATGATGACATCAAGGCGTGCAGCTTCTTTCATTGCTTCCCGCATCATATCGTCGCTTTGCACTCCGCTGCCATCGTCAGAAAATGCTATGGCGTATTCGCGAAGAGCCTCCATGTCGACGAGCTGGCGCCCTTTGCGATCGATTGTAATCGCAGCGTATGGATATACGTCGATAGCTGCATCATCTTTTATATGCTTGAGTTCTACGCCGATGTGCTCCACTGTGTCGGGCGTTGGGTTGAGGTTAGGCATAGCGCAAACGGCTGTGTAGCCACCCATCATAGCGGCAGTGGTGCCTGTGGCAATAGTCTCTTTTGCCTCGAATCCTGGCTGGCGAAGATGCACGTGGACATCACAAAGGCCGTATGTGACGAGCTTGTCGTGCATATCATATACCAAAGTGGCCATATTTTCTGGATAAATGAGATCTCCACGTTCGATTCTTACAATTTTACCCTCAATGACTTCGATAGAGGTCCCTTCCGAAGCCCCATCTTTGTCGATCCAAAGGCAATTGCTGATAATATAATGGCGTGGCATATCTTCAGCCGGCAATTCATGATACAGCATAATATCCTGAGTTAAGAANTTTAAAAAATCAAGCGACTGGAATGCTAACATAAAAAAAAATACGCATCCCCTTTCGGGGGTGCGTATCCCTTACAGCATGTCTGCTATAGTATGATTTTTTCTATGTTGCATAATCGGTCTCATATCGACTGCAAAATTACAAATTATTTCGCATATCCACAAGAAATTTTCTTGAAAAATATTTAAATCCTTCCGATACGGGTAAGAAGGTCGGTCACGGCATCTTGAGGAGTTGGAGCTTCTGAAAGGCATTTTATGAATTGAGACCCTATAATCGCTCCGCTGCTATAGCGACAAGCTTCATCGAAGGTCTGCTCATTTGAAATGCCAAAGCCGATCAGACGCGGATGCTTTAAATCCATTTCGTTGATACGCTTGAAGTAAGCAAGTTGCNCTTCGTTGAAACGGTCGCGAGCTCCAGTGGTAGAAGCTGCCGACACCATATAGATAAATCCGTCGCAATGATCGTCGATGAGATGGATGCGTTCTTCAGACGTCTCCGGCGTGATGAGCATAATCATCGGAAGATCATATTTTCGGCTCAGATCTTTATATTCGCTCATATATGTGTCGAATGGGAGGTCGGGGATTATCACAGCGTCGATACCTGCTTCTTTAGCACGCTTGAAGAAGGTCTCGGGCCCCATCTGCATGATAGGATTTAGATATCCCATGGCTATGAAAGGAACATCGGGATTGCGATGGCGTGCCTCTTCCACTTGGTCAAGAAGGAGACGGAGATTCATGCCGTTGCGAAGAGCAACTGTGCCGCTGTTTTGGATTACGGGGCCATCTGCCATTGGATCCGAGAATGGAATGCCGACTTCTATCATGTCTACTTTCCCGCTCTTGCAAAGAGCATCCATCACCTCAACTGTAGAGTCGAGCTGGGGGTATCCGGCAGTGAAATATACGGAAAGTAGATCATGGGTTTTATTTGACAGGAGGGTTGTAAGATTATTCATAATTGTGTATTTTATTTAGAAATAGTTTGAGAAGGGAAGCATTTTTGAGGCCAGGGGAGATTTCGAATCTGCTGTTGAGGTCGATGCCAATGAATTTTGGATGCGTGATAGAAAGAATAGCTTCTGCATCATCTGGTCCAATCCCTCCACTCAGCAAGAATGGTTCGTCAAGATTGTAAACTTCAAGGATGCTCCAATCAAATTTCTTTCCTGATCCACCCTTCGAAGGGGTCTTGGT
>WFLX010383017.1_pt1 | contig 26314 bp, 16 predicted proteins | sample 4967041 | NCBI WGS metagenome assembly WFLX01 (sample SAMN12857096, study PRJNA449069) | gut metagenome | isolation source: stool from male and female vole | host: Microtus ochrogaster | place: USA:Florida | collected 2017
CGTCGTTCTGTTTTGTTAAAGTCCAGTTCTGTGAATCGCCCTGCACTGCGTTTCCGTTTTTTCCGGAAAGGAAAAGTTCGCTGTTGATATTTCTTACAGTATATTTTCCGCTCGGAACAGCAGGGTATACAGGCTCAATTTTCCATAGCTGACAGTCGTAGCCATTATATGCAAACTGATTTACATTTCCGCCGATTTCTGTTGACCATTCAAATACGTCAAGACCGCTTTTTCCGTCGGAACACTTTGAAACGATACCGTAATAATTTCCGTTTTTCACAAGTCTGAAAAGCTGATTGTTTGTGCCTGTATAGGTCTGAAGTTCCACGTTTGTAGCGTCAGCGGCGGTATCTGAAGCGACTGCGATGCACTTTGATTCATCACCGAGTGAAACTATTCTGAAATACTCATCATCAACAGCAATAAGTCTCCACTGCTGAGTCCAAAGTTTATTGAAATCCCACTGTTGAATATTTGTGCCGTCCTCTGATTTGCCGTCTGTGATATCAAGGGAAAGTCCGCTGTTTTTGTTTGTGATGTAATAGGGGACACCACTGAGAAGTCCAGTATCACCGATTTTAACTGACCTGCTGTTTTCACCGACGGTATCAGGAGAAATAACAAGTTCTGCATTATTTTTTGTATAGTCGGCAAGAGCGTTTCTTTCAGTTCCTGTAAATTCTTTTGTCTGTACGCCCCATATGGTCTGATTATTGTTTCCTACTGCTGTGAACGACATTACTTTTTTACCGTTTTCGTCCTGTGCAGCAATAAAATATCCGTTGTAGCTCTGATTACCTATAGTTATAACTGCTGAGGAACTGTCGTCTGCCTGCGACCATGTTCCCGTGACTGCACCGCTGATTTTTCCGTCCTCACTGAAAGAAATTTTACTGTAGTCAATAATTTTCGCATCAGTTGAATTTCCGTGATTGATAAATTCGTAATCGCCTGCGATATCAGAAGCTTCATAGCCGGAATCAGACATAACGTCTCCGCTGTACTCGTAGGGAGCGACAACAGGCCAGCCCTCGTCATTAAAATACATTGAATGTGTGCGGACTTCATGAAATTCAAATCCGTCGTCGAAACGTGCGTGATAGAAAAGATACCATTTTCCGTCGTCGTCACGAAGTACAGAGTTATGACCGCACGCCATATATGCCTTGTCAAGACTGCTGAATTTGTAGTTGCCCATTACTTTCAGTCCGACGGAATCAAGATTTGTATCAGCACTTAAAACTGCCGGTTTTCCTGACGCATCATAGAAAGGACCAGTCGGGTTTTCGGAACGGAAAACACGCATATTATAACCGCCGTCCGAAAGTAGTCCACCGTATGTAACCCATAGATAATAGTAACCGGTATCAGCGTTATACTCAATAAACGGACCTTCTCCCGACTTATAGTAACCACCTGATATTTTAGTTCCGAAATAGCTGTCAACCATACGACCGTCAGAAGTTGTATTGCTTTTCGGGTGAATACATCTTCCTGTTGAGGGGTCTATTTCAAGGGTGAAAATTCCTCCTGACCATGAGCCGTAGCACNTATACATAGTGCCATTTGTGTCATAATAGATAGTCGGGTCAATAGCGTTAGGGAAAAGATAATTGTTGAAATTACTTTTGCTAAACCAATCTTGATTATAAGTAACTTCTCCCGAAGCTATCAGCTCGTCAANATTGGTAGNNGTATACNTTCGGTTGNCGTTTTTGGTGGAACTTGNTACATAATTNTCATTTTCCGTGAATCCCGAATAGATAAGTGTATCAACAAATGTNTACGGTCCTTCNAGCGTTTTCGACGACGCAAAGCCGATTACAGAACACATATATGTTGACGATGTACAGAAATACATGAGATATGCACCTTTTGTACCGTCCGTGTTGATATAGTCGGGATTCCATATAACGTCAGGAGCCCATACTGCGAAACCGTTTTCACAGTCCTCCAAATCCTCACCTGCCCATTCAAAAGCTTTTTTCAGATTCTGTGAAAGATTTCCGAATTCCACGTTATTGGTAGTTGTATAACCATTTGTGAAACGTGTCCAGTTCTGTAGGTCTGTGGATTTTGCGGCTTCAATGTGAGAACCCCACACGTAATATGTTCCGTCGTCAGCCTTGAAAATAGACGGGTCGTGAACTGATACACGAGCTTTATCAGAAACAGCACCTGTTTTCATATCCTCCGGAGTGGGATACGCCAATGAAAACAGCATTGCACCTGACATGATAACAGCTGTTGCTTTTTTTAAAATCCTGCTTTTCATTTTTCAAATCCTTTCATAAATTTTATACATTTTAAGTATATTTATTATAGCATATAATCTGGAATTTGTCTACTCTATTATATGAATTTGCTTATAAATTTTCTTGTTTACGCCCGATTTAACTGCGTTTCAGAGGTTCGTTGCTAGAAAATATAATTGTGAATCGCTCTTTTTTTCTACCAAAATCATTCGTTTTTTGCTTTCTTTTTCTTGATTCCATTTTTCATTCCATTTCACTCTTTTCCTATCAGATAGAAATTTTTTCTCTTAAAACGCTAAAAAGCCGCTATAAATAGCGACTTTTTATCTGAACATCTTTTTTTGTTCCAATAGAATGGTGTGCCCGACAGGACTTGAACCTGCATTCCTTTCGGAATTGGAACCTAAATCCAACGTGTCTGCCAGTTTCACCACGGGCACATATTTAAATTTTTTTATCTTTCCAGTTTTATAAAATGTGCAATAATAAATAAAACACTTATGATAGCTCCGAAAACAAAACTGAAAAAAGGTATTGCCTTTGCAGTAACAAATTCTAAAAAATAAGTAAAAATTAACGTTTTATTCTTCTAATGCTCTTTTAAGGTCACACAGATATACCGCTTGCTGTTTCTTTAGGAATGCTTTTACAAACGGTTTCATAATAATTCTTTTTGGAGTTATGTCCTCAGTAAAATCAATATGAGTTTTTCCGTTTTCAATATACAATTTCCCAGTCCAATGTCCTGTAAGATTATCGTTTTCAATATCAANTTCCAAAAGAGTNTTCGGNTTAAATTCTGTTATTTTAAAGTNTGTNTCAAANNNATTTTTGTCAANTTCTATAAAATTTAATTCATCTATCTGCCTGATTTCCTGTAAATCACTTCTCCAGTTACTGTCTGACGAGGTGATTAAAGCCCACACTTTTTCGATATCAGCATATAATTCTGCCTTTAAATTAGATACCGCCATGACACTGCCTCCGTTAAATACACTGTAGTAACACAAACGAAATTTTGCGTGTTTGCCAGTTTCACTACGGATGCATATTAAATTTTGCTGTATAAATTGGTAAAATATTATTTAAGCCATTGTATAAATGCAGTTTTATCAGCACTGCTATAGCCTGCATTACTATAAAATGAAAGTGTTTTTTCATCTTTTGAACCTGTAAGAAGCATTATTTTGTAACAATTATTTGCTACTGCTATTTTTTTTGCATAGTTTAAACATTCCGTAGCATATCCATGTCCTCTATATTTTTCAAGAGTAACTACATTTTCTATCAAAGCATATGGACGTATGCTTCTTGTTAAATTAGGAATAATGACACATACGCACGATGAAACAATTTTTCCATCGATTATGTTTACCAGCAAATGATGATTTTTATCATTTAGTATTTCATTCCATACGTTTTCCAAAGATTTCGATTGTTCTGGGATAGAATCTTCATGTAATGACAAATATAATTCTAATAATTCTTTCCGTTCATCATATTGTATTTCACGAACCATAATTTCTCTTTTCAAATTATAATTTTTTGATTTATGCAAGAAGATTACTACACTGTAGCAACGTTGCATAAATCTTACGTGTCTGCCAGTTTAATCACACTAACATATTATCAGAAAGTGCATCTCCCCGATTTTCAGGGGAGATATATTTTCATGTATCGGAACTGTTTTCCTTTTCAGCACGGTCACTCACGGATTCAAAATAGAGTTCTTCATCAGCAAGACTTCCGACAAAATTAAGCTGTTTGACGGGTATACGCTTTAAAGGCGAATATGAAAATCTTCCGCACGAATGGTCGGGGGAAACTAATCCGTTTTTGTCGCAGACAACCTTATTGCCGTCTTTTGCACGTTTTCCGTACTGACAGTAGTCGCNNTTCGGTTCAATGCTTTTGTCAANATATTTAGGCTTTCCGAACAAGGACNATAAANCCATAAAATCACCTCAAAAATCAAATTCTTTATTTATTATAACACAAAAAAATGATTTTGTCCAGTGTTTTTTGAAAAAAATANGAAAATTTTAATANTNATTCNGTANTTTGCCGGAATTNTCNGAAAAAAATAAAAAAATATTTTTCAAAGACGACCTGAAATTCAGCTTTTTTGTTTATAATATAGAAAATATGTGTTGACAAATTCGTAATATTGTGATATAATCATATAAGTGAACAGTGAGATTCATTTCGCTGTTGACTGTTGAAAAACAGATGTTTTCGGATATTTTGGCAAATGCCGGTCTGTCGGAAAGCAGCTTCTGGATAATGAATTTATGCTATCNGTCTGTTTNTCAGATGGATTTTTTGTTTCAGGAGGACTCGATGAAAGAAAAAAGATTAGCGGTTACAGCNNNTGTTATTGACGATTCGTCCGCAGTACAGGAAGTAAACGCCNTACTACATGAGTACAATGAAATCATANTAGGCAGAATGGGTATACCATACCGTGAACGTGGTGTCTCGATGATTTCGGTTGCTCTCGACGCTGAACCCGACCGCATAAGCAGTCTTACCGGCAGACTCGGACAGATAAAAGGTGTGTCCGTGAAAGCTGCAATTTCAAAAAAATAAACGGAGGAATTTATAATGTATAATCCGAAATCGCTTAAAGCTGAAGAATTTATCAGCAATGAAGAAATAATTGACACGCTTGAATATGCTGAAAAAAATAAGCATAACAGGGAACTTATAGAGCAGATTCTTGAAAAAGCTGCTCCCAAAAAAACGGGCAGGGGAGTTGAGTGTGCAGGACTTTCACACCGTGAGGCAAGCGTACTTCTTGCGTGTGACATTCCCGAAATGACTGAAAAAATGTATAGTCTTGCCCGTGAGATAAAAGAGGCTTTTTACGGAAACAGAATAGTAATGTTCGCACCGCTTTATCTCTCGAATTACTGCGTAAATCAGTGCGTTTACTGTCCTTATCACTATCAGAACAGGGAAATTCCACGAAAGAAGCTTACACAGCAGGAGATTATTGCCGAAGTCACCGCATTGCAGGACATGGGTCACAAACGTCTTGCAATTGAAGCCGGAGAAGACCCTGTCAATAATCCTATAGAGTATATTTTGGAATGTATAGATACAATTTATTCTATCAAGCACAAAAATGGTGCGATAAGACGTGTTAATGTAAATATTGCAGCGACTACCGTCGAGAATTACAGAAAACTCAAAGATGCCGGAATAGGTACATATATATTGTTTCAGGAAACATATCACAAGGAAAGTTATGAAAAACTTCACCCCGCAGGTCCTAAACACAATTACGCATATCACACGGAGGCTATGGACAGGGCTATGGAAGGCGGTATAGACGATGTCGGTCTTGGTGTTCTTTTCGGTCTTGATATGTATAAATATGAGTTTGCCGGACTTCTTATGCACGCTGAACATCTTGAAGCTGTTCACGGTGTAGGTNNTCACACAATAAGCGTTCNGAGAGTAAAAANANCATCAGANATCGACCNGAATGTTTTTGANAACAGCATTGANGACNATACGTTTGCAAAAATTATTGCCTGTATAAGAATTGCCGTTCCCTACACGGGAATGATTATCTCCACCCGTGAAAACGAAACCTGTCGTAACAAGGTTCTCGGACTGGGTATTTCTCAGATTTCCGGCGGTTCAAGAACTTCTGTAGGTGGTTATGCAGGTTATTCAGCAGACGAAAGACCTCATGACACGGAACAGTTTGACGTTTCTGACCAGCGTTCACTTGATGAAGTTGTAAAATGGCTCATGGATATGGATTATATCCCGTCGTTCTGTACAGCTTGCTACCGTGAGGGCAGAACCGGTGACAGATTCATGTCGCTTTGCAAAGTCGGACAGATTCAGAACTGTTGTCACCCGAATGCACTTATGACACTTCAGGAGTATCTTGAGGACTATGCAGGTGCTGAAACAAAAGCAGTCGGTGAAGCCCTTATAGCACGGGAAATACATAATGTCACAAATCCTAAAGTAAAGGAAAAGGCTATTGAAAATCTCGAGGCTATCAAAAACGGAAGCCGTGATTTCAGATTTTAAGAACTTGTATCAATAGAGTTAAAATAGTTTAAGCAAAGTGTGAATATGAGAAAAGATGACTTAAATTTAGAATAAAATGTAAAAAACTCGAAATTGGAATTTTACTCCAAAATCGAGTTTTTTATTTTTGTATTTTGTGTGCAAAATTACAATTATGCAGGTCGCCAAATAAGGCACGCTGTATTTTTTAGAAATGTCATTATTTTACTATTTTTGTCATTAAAATGGTATATTTTGTGCCAATAATCGTGTATTATTGTAATAAGCGAAATTACATAGAAGATTGTATAAGTTTGTTAATATTTTTTAAAACAAACTGTTTTCTATGAACAGAACAAAAATTATCTAATGTTCAGTTCATAATACATTTATTTAAAAGCGTTGTAACTAAAGAGTGTTCTGTTATATTAAAAAATCAATAAGGAGGATTGATAATTAAAATTTACTTAAAAAATTAATAAGGGGGATTGATAACTGAAATCTACAAAAACTGATTATTCAACAGTTTTAGTAGGCATAAAAATGAAGCTCGAACCCATCAAAAAAGCAAATAAGAGGACAAAGTTTAAACAATNTTTTATGTTTAAAGTGAAGTGTCTGTTAGCAGGTATACTCTATAAGCTTAACTTCATGCCTCATTTGCGACAGAAAGGAATGGTTATAGAAATGAAACCAAAAATAAGAAATCCGAAATTTGAAGTGAAAAGATTTTTAGGTCTTTTCCTTGTAATGATGCTCTTTTTTAATATGAGTATCATTGATGTACCCAAGGCAGAAGCAGCCGAAACAAACGGAAGATTTATCTATGTTGCAGAAAACGGTAATGACTCTACCGGCAACGGTTCTTCCGGAAGTCCTTACAGGTCGATTAAAAAAGCCGCTAATGAAGTTACACCGGGTACTACTGTTCTTATTCGTCCCGGAACTTACATTGAGGACGATATAACACNTAANGTGTCCNGNACAGAGGACTCTATGATAGNTTTCANACCNNAAANAACTTCCGATGTTGGGNAAGGTAATAATCAAGCACAAGGATATTTTTAACGGTTCAACTATCACTCCGCAAGTAAGAGCGCAGTGGCTTCAAGATACCGGCTGGAAAGAAGAAGAAGTAAAGCATTACGACAATGCCGGTATTGAATATTCAATAGCAGCAAGAAAAAATGAACTTACAGACGTTTTTAACTTGTTCGGACGTGATTATATCTGGATTGAAGGCTTCGTATTCGAGGATTACAAATATGCACGAAGCACTATCAACATAAGAGGTAACGGAAATGTTGTTATCAACAATCAGTTTAAAAATATAGGCTGTGTTTACAATGCACCTTGGAAGTGGACATCTCTGGGTGTACTTCGTCCTGATGTTACAATTCCTATTGCCGGACGAAAAAATGTTGTACGTAACAATTATTTTCAGAGTGTCTACGGCGAAACACTCTGCTATGACGATAGTTCGAAGGACTGCATTATAACTGAAAACACATTTATCGGCAATATAGGCAAAAATGCCGGTGCCGGCGGTGCGGAATCGTCAACTCTGGGCGGCAGAGCTGACGGTAACAGAAATAACGCATTTGCTTTCAATTACTCCGGAGGTTCAGTCAACGGCGGTACAATATGGCTCGATATCAGCGTAAGAGATTTTACCGCAGTAAGAAACGTTACACATAATACCGCTTATTTTATGTTTAATGAATCAGAATGTACAAGAAACTGGGCATATGAAAATATCGTTTATAACAAGCCCCTTGATGAAAACAAGCGTATGCCTGTGGGTGAATACTTTATGAATTTCCCCGCACAGCGTATAGAAACAGGACTTTATTCAGCATTCTGGGATACTGGTTCAACATGGGATGCAAGATGGGTAAACAATGTTACTTATAATCTGAAAACTGGTATTTCTCTGGACAGGTCATGGAATAATGATGTCATAAACAATATTTCTTACGAAGATGAAAACAGTATGTACAGCAGTAATGATACTTCAGGCATTGTGGTAAAGGAAACTACTATAGATGGTTTTCATTCATGGCATGGTATTGACCTGAAAGGTGGCGGTTTTCATATTTTCAGAAATAACCTGTGGTATTCTCCCAGAACATCAGAGTATGTTCGATATATGTACCCTGTACAGTCTCCGATTACGGTTGACGCTTTTAATGCTCAGATAAAATCTAAAACTCAGCTTGCCAAAGACCCGATGTTTGAAAACGCTGCCGCAGGTGACTTCCGTCTTAAAGCAGGCAGTCCTGCCATAGGTTCAGGCGACAACGGTGTGGACAGAGGCGCATATGCTGTTTATCCGAAAACTGATGTCGGCTATAATAAGAATCTTGGTTTAACAGAAGATGTAAATGTAAGCTTCAGTGAACTTAATTCCTCCGTAAAGCCCGGTGACGTAATTAACCTTGAACTGAAATTAAATAAAACTGCAACTGAATCAATGTCTTTTGAAGTAGCACCTGTTGCAGGAGATGCACGTATAGATAAAGACTTCAGTTTCTTAGACAATACAACTGTTACATTTAAANCAGGAGAGNAAAGCAAAACAGTACGTGTTAAAATTCTGGAGGGATATGACCNTGACCAGCTTTTAGTTTTCCGCANTAATCCGNTCGGCANTACTAAATCAGAATCAGTCGGTGCAAGAAATACGCATCTTGTAAGAATAAACAGAGCAGAACAGAGAGTACTGGTTATAAATAATGTCGGTGACTCTATGGGAAATTCCATAGTTGAGTACCATAAACCCGGTGAAAAAGTTACAATTGACGCAAAAACAAGACCCGGCTACACCTTTGACGGCTGGCAGGTTGGTATTGATGCTATGGAAGTAACTTCAATAAGCGCAGACGGCACACGTGCTACATTTATCATGCCTGAGTACAATCAGAGAATACAGGCAAAATGGAAACTCAACACTCAGCTTGTAAATGTAACAGGAATCACCCTGAATCATGAAACACTTTCATTGAATGCAGGCGATACATCTGCTATAAAGGCAACTGTTCACCCTGACAATGCAACTGATAAGGTTGTGAAATGGACTTCTTCAAATCCTCTTATAGCATCAGTTGACGCTAACGGTGTTGTAACAGCATTATCTGAGGGTACGGCAGAAATCACAGCAACAACGTTGGAGGACAGCAAAACACAATTTACAGCGAAATGTAAAGTCAGCGTTACAGGAACAATCGCACCACCTGAAGAAGATGATAATAGCTTTGCTGGTAATGTTATCGAGGCTGAAGACTACAATATGCAGTCAGGCATTGATGTTGAAAATTGCAATGAAGGCGGAAAAGATGTAGCATACATCGAGAACGGAGATTATATCGGCTTTAAAGGTATGCTCTTTGGCAGAGGCGCTGAATCAATCAATTTCCGTGTTGCTTCAAACGGCAGCAACGGCACAATTGAAGTACACCTCGATTCTCCTGACGGAAAACTTATCGGTAGCATGGACGTTAGCAGTACAGGCGGTTGGCAGAAATGGGCAACACAGAAATGCAAAATCGATAAGACAACAGATGTACATGATGTATACTTCGTATTCAAAGGTGGAGACGGTTATCTTTTCAATCTCAACTGGTTAAGTATAAATTATCCATATGAAAATGATGACCTTTTAGGCGACTGCAATCTTGACGGCGTGGTAAACATTGCCGATGCAGTAATGCTCCAGAAGTGGTTAATATGTGAGAGCAGTAAACTTACCTGTTGGCGACACGCTGATATTTGCAAGGATAATACAATTGATGTATTTGACCTCTGTCTGCTTAAACGTATGATTGTTGAACAATAAAAACGCTCTCTATCTGCACAATAAGAAGAACATATAGGTTTTATTCCAATGTAAAAGGGACAATTAGAAACCTCCGCAGGAGCAATCTTGCGGAGGTTTTATGTTAACCTAAATATCAGAAAATCATTTACTCATTCAATTACAGCACGTTTGCAGAGCATCAGTCTATTGTATAAATCGGTATATCTGTCCGAAACAATTTCTTTATCATAATAAATAAAAAAGCAGTTTGTAAGACGAATACGCATATAGAAGTAATGTCCGAAAGTAGTCGAAAAACTACTTTCGGGCTTATTATAATTATTGGTTTATTCGCATAAATCAGAATTTATTATTATAAGACAAAGTATAAATTTTCTTTTATTTCATCAGACAGCTTTAATATTTCCAACCATTTTTCAGATGTTCTGATAGAATTGATATTCCAAATTTGTGGGTATAAAGCTTGAATTTCACAAAAAGAATCTCTTAATTTTCTGCATTTTTCCTTTATAGACTCATCAATCCAACCCTCAGAAATGAACATATCGAGATTATTGTCACAAAGATTACTTCTTACGTCAATATCAAATTCCTCGAAAATAAGATAGCCAATTTTTTTGTCATCGGCTGAAAGTAAGAAAATACCACATTCATTTAATGTATTTATAAATCGTCTGTAACAATTTTCTGTTAATATATAATACTTATCCAATTATTTTTTCACCTTCTAAATGCCGATTTGTTCTACTAAAATTATACATCAAGAGGAGTTATATGTCAATAGAAACGCCATAGTATTTTTGACTTATCATCAAAAATACTATGGCTAAAAATTTTTATATGAGTATCGCTCTTAAGAATGGCTTTTATTTTTTGTCGGGCACTTGACAAATAATGTCGAATAATGTATAATTAATAATATAAATATTAAATAATTATAAGGGGATTCGGTTAAAGACCAGTCTCTTTTTTGTTATGGATAAGGAGATTTTTTAATTATGAATGGAAACTGTCATTTTGTATTCGGTGCGTCTCTCGGAACAATGCTTGCTGTAAACATGGATAAAATTGAAACGTCTTTACCGCATCTCTGCAATACGCCCGACACCGCTACACTGTTTATTCTTGGCGGACTTATAGGTGGAATTTTTCCCGATATCGACAACCCCACAAGTTATATAGGAAAACTTACTGTTCCGGTAAGTTCAGTTATCGGAACGTTTGGCTCAATAAGCGGAAAAACAGGTCCTATGCACAGAGGAATCCTGCATGAACCTGTTGTATATCTTATAGGACTTATATTGTCATATCTGTATTGTCCGTCACTGGTAGGGTTGTTTGTAGGCTGTCTGTCACACCTTTATCTTGATATGTTCACACCTGCAGGAATACCGTTTTTCTTCGGTATAAAGCATTTTCGTCTTGCAAAAATCACAAGCGGAAGCAAACAGAGTGTTATATTCACATGGCTGAACGTTTTCGCTGTTATACTTATCGGACTTATGATATAATTTTTTCCATTATGTAGTTTGTAAGGAAGATTCCATTCCTAATAACCTGCTGTTTTTTTATGACAATATAGCTACGTCCAAGAAAAAAAGGTTTTGCTGTAATAGACGAATGAACGGTGATTTTATCCGAAACAACAGATTTTTCCAGTATATCACAGATTTGTGAAGCGATTTTCCTCCGCTGGAAATCCTTGTGGACAAAAAGTCTGTCAAGATAGCCTGTATTGTCAATANCGCCGAATCCGCATNTAATATTNTNTTCTTCCGCAACAACTGTATAATGTTCGGAAAGGGANTTATTCCACTCATCAGGATTTTCGTTTCCTNTTGCCCATACGTCAAGCTGTTCGTGGGAGTAGTCCGCAGAGTTTACACCATGGACGGTCTGATAAAAAAGTTTTATAAGATTTTCACAGTCGGACGGTTTATATTTTCTTATATTCATCTGTCAATTACCTGTATAAAGTTTACAGGAACGTTTTTGGTGAGCCACACACCGTTTTCCGAAAGATAAAATACATAACCGTGCCTGTGCATTTCATCTGCGAGCACCTTGTAAACAACAGGTTTTCCGTGTCTTTGTCCGACTTTAACGGCTGTTGCGGTGTCCTTTGAAAGATGAACATAAAGTCTGCTTTTGGCTTTAAGTCCCTCGGAATTGATTGATTTAACGTACTTTTCACCCGTACCGTGATAAAGTATTTCGGGTGGAACACATTCCTTTAACTCAACATCAACATTAACGGAATGTCCCTGATTAGCCCTGATTTTTGTCTTGTCTGCACTGAAACTGTACCTTTGCTTGTTATCGGTGCGGACAATTTCCTCAAGGGTTTTCATATCAAGAAAATACTTTCCCGTTCTGTTTACGCCGTCTATCAGACTTTTAACGTCTGCCCAGCCGTTTTTGTCAAGAGTAATGCCTATTGTTTCGGGTTTGTGACGGAGTATGAGTGACAGAAAAATGCTGGTCTTTTTCATGATAACACTTTCTTTCTGTAAATAATTATACATTATTATATCATGAAATTACAGACAGGTCAATATTTTTGTCAGCTTTTTTCACTTAAATAGATTGAAACTCTGTTCTGTATTGTTTCAGCACACTTTTCCGCTGTAATTTCGCCGTTCATAAACCTTTGTGTTTCTTCATTTATAATTTTCTGTACATCTTCATCACTGTCATGGAGTTTATTAAAGTGCGACATAAATTCTTTTATATACTCAATGTCATTATCGGTTATAGGCTTGTTTATCCAGTCAACGCCCTCTGTCTGGTCNGAACCGCCNCNACTTGTNGCNATAGGGTCAATCGGTATAACNACTTCTTTTTTGTATTTCTCAAATGTCTTGTTCATCTTGTATTCATAACTTTCCTTGTTAGTTGTAAAAGCATAAGAAGTCTGTAAATAGTTATTCTGAAAGTACGGACTTAAAACGTAATTCATGAGGTCCCACGCACCGTCAGGACAATTCGTATCGGTGAGAATTGAAAAGCACATATCATTTGCTGTTGAAATCCCTCCCGTTCTGTCATTTGACGGCGGAATCAGGAATGTGTAATTATCACCTGAATAAAGTCCTGTCTGTACTGGAAAATTAACGAAATTATCAAAACAGTACATCAAACCGATATCATAAAGAAGTGCTGTTTTGCGGAGTACACTTGTTTCAGCTTCTCTGTTTTCAATTTCCTGCTGTTCAGTTCCCCAGTCAGAATTTTCCCACCTGTAAGGTTCATTTATTTCAACTGTATTGCAGAAGTTAAGCAGATGTATAAAGTCTTCATTGTTGAAGTCACAGGTGTAATTGTCATAATCAATCCAGTTACCACAATTATTCAATAAGTTATAAAAAAGGTATTCACGATATGCAAAAGATGAATTTTTAGAACCTAAATACATACCTTCAGGCATATTCTCCGCAAAGTTTAAAAACTCGTCATAATTCCAATAAGTGTAATCTCTGCTGATAATGTCACTGTTTGCAAGGTATACGCCTTCAATATCGAACGCAACTGGAATGCCATACAGACCTCCTTTGTATTCGTAAGCCTGTAAAATGTTTTCCAGTATGTCGTCCTGTTTTATACCGTCGTTGTTTTCCATATAGTCATACAGGTTAGCAAATGCTCCTAAGTTAGCGTAACGGTACATGAACGCTGTTTCCCGATATGCGAAAAGGTCGGGAGCGTCACCACTAAGAACGTCAAGTTTAAGGTCGTCAATATCATCATATTTTTTGATTTCTACATTGTACAGGTCACTTTGTTTGCTGTACATCATGGCTATTTCGGGAGCGTTGTTACTCCAGTTTATGCACCCTAAAGTTAAATCAGTTTTGTTTTCAACGTAGTCATCGGGGCGTACTGTCAGTATATCGAAAAACATACCGTCCGCAAGCGTCTGGTCGTCACCGCAGATAACAAATTTCCCCTCACCGCCGTAACACGCAAAGTAAATTCCCGATGGTGAAACGTTTGAATCGGTGAAGTCAAGAATCTGAATAAATTCGTCATTGTAATCAAGACCGAAAATACCCTCGTTCATTACAAAAAACAGTTTGAAACCACCCTCACCCCTGAATACAGAACCAGTCCGATTTATATATTTTCCATACTCCTTTGCATTATTACTGTTGACGGAAAGTCCCTCTGAAACGGAATATTTTTTCCAGTCACAAGCGTAGGTTTTTCCCTCTGTATCGGTAGCAAAGACCATATTTTGCTTGTCGTTGTTTATGTTGAAAATTTCACCGTCTGCCATGACAAGAGCAAATCCGTCTCTGAACGAAATGACATAATTTTCGCCATATTCATAAAAGCCGTCTATATAGCCGAAATCCTCGTAATTGTGGAATCCGTCTATTTCATGAGTTTCAAGAAGTTCGCCGTCCGGTGAATATATGCGTATCTCCGGCGAGACAACGGCTTTTTTAGCAAAGTCCTCATAATCTGTAATTTCCTTTTCTGGATAGTCCGTATAGATACACAGCATTATTATTGAACCGTCCTGTTTCGTGCAACAAGCTGTCTCGTGTGGAATGTCATCGCCTTTCATGATAACAACTGAATCTGTTTCGTTCATATTTTCGTCGTAGGACATTATTTTTATTTCGTCGTTTTTGGATTTGTAGATAAACTTTACTCCGTCGTTATAGAAAAGTCCCATTCTTTGCGATATATCGTCGGGAAAAGACAAGTGTTCCTGTTTATACACAAGCTGGGTAATTTCTACGCCTTTTGGTTCGGAAGAAATTTCCGGAGTATTTTTCTTGTCTTTTTTTGCACACGATACGCCTGACAGCATGACCAGCAAAGTCGTTAATATTAAGATTTTTTTCATATAAAAGTACCTCCTTAGTGCTTTTATAAGTAAGTGACTTTAAACGCTGAAAAAGACGAAAATTTTTCTAGATTTGTAGAAACAGACAAAATTAGTGCTATATATTTGTTTGATGTCAATAAAAAAAGCAATGTTCCTCAAAATCGGGAACACTGCTTTTTGTTTTATAAAATTATTCGAAATAGAAATATTCAACGGCAAACTGAATTTTTGTGGCATTGAAACCGTCGTCCGAGTTCTTAGGAAATATAAAGTAAGTATTGTCGGGAGTTGAAAGTGTTACGCACTGTCCTTGACCTCTGTAATTATATTCCGTGTGAATACTCGGCATTGACTTGTTTGTAAATTCAAGTGCAACATTTTTATTGCCGTCATAATGAACGAAACTTAGTGTAAATTTTTTACTGTCGTGGGTAAGTCTGCCTTCACCGCAGTCGATGAAGTTTTTAGCGTTTGGGAGAGCCTGAATTTTTACCGGAATGTCAAGACCGTATTTTCCGGACTTTATTTCACTGATAACCTGATTTCTTTCCCACTCGTACCAGTCGGGAATATATATTTTTTCGCCGTTGCTTTCAAGAGTGCCGAACTCGTCCATTTTCCAACGTTTTCCGCAGGACGTACAGAATATTTCAGCGTTTTCTGTTTTCATGGAAAACTGCTTTTTGCAGTTTCTGCACTGATATAACGGCTTTTCAAGTCCCTCCGCACGTTTCGGGTAAGTTATGGAAATTTTATTTTCACGCTGATAACGATATTCGTCAAATTCAAGAAGTTCTGAAAGACGACTGTGTATTTCTGCTACGGAAAGCGTCTTTACTTCGTCGGCGATAAGTGCGTAAGTCATATCAGCGGTGAGACGAGCCTCTTTTCTTTTTGACAAGTTCCATATCGGCGACTGTAGATAATTTCCTTTCATATTCAGTGTTACAACCGGATAACCGAATTTTTTTATCATTTTTGCAACAGACATCTGTAATTCTGAACTTGTGCCGACATTCTCATAACGTGCCGACGGATAAAGCACAATTATATCCCCACGGTCAAGAACACGTTTTATATTTTTTATAAGGGAGATATCATTTACAAATTTTCTTGTACCAAGACAACCAGCCTGTCTGTATATCCATTCACCATAATTTTCAAATCCCTCAAGTTCGGAAATATAATTTGCTCTGTGTGGAAATAACGCAAGGGGAGTTACATAAAAATCTGTGAATGACTGATGTGTTCCAAGTACGAGATACGGCGGTTTGATACCTCTGCTGTCGCCTTTGTTTATTTTAAGTTTTCCAGAACTTGTGAGAATTTTGCACGCAAGCCACATAAGAGGAGTAATGAAAAGATTCTGTCTCGGAGGTTCACGACGGCGGTCAAAAGGTTTTGTATCGGGGTGAAAACGTGCATCAGGACTGATGTATCTTCTTACTGGCGGAATCAGTGAGACAAGAAAATATATCAGTGCAGTTGAGAGAAAACCAAGACCCGTAGGTGTAAGCTTAAAAAGAAGTGGTGAATAGATTTCTGCCGTTATGGGATTGTATATCGAAAGCGAAATAATACAGCCACAGACAAGGCATACCAAGCTTACTATATTAAAACCTTTTGTGTAAAAATATACATTGTTTTTGTCGTTGGAGAAAGCACTTCTGAAATCAAGTTTTTGTCTGCGTACCCAGAAGAAATCAACAAAAAGCAGTGCAGCAAAGGGTGCATATATGTACGCACTTATGGTCAGGAAAGTTCCGAAATATTCGACAATTTTTCCCCATATACAGAGTAATGAGACATAAAGTGCGAGTATTCCTATAAGTGTATTGTACTTTGCTTTCGGAAATGTGGTTTTCAGCATAACGCCGTAAAGGTACGAACCGACCGACTGTGTACCGATATTGGCAAACGCCACAAGCAAAAGAGAACATAGTGCAAGGGCAGGGGAGGCAAGAGTGGAAAGCATTTCTGTAGGGTCAGTGGATTCAACGCCTGTTTTCAGACGCATTGCAATCGCCATTACTGCTCCGACTACAACAAAAAAAGAACCGGCAAGTCCCTGTCCGAGAACTCCGGCATAATATGCTGAACGTTCACTTTTGCAAAGTCTCGGTATACCTGCCATACCGCCGACAAGCGTTATTACAAACGCAAAATTTGCTTCAAGTGCAAGCGTATAGGCAGTGCTGCTTGTCATTCCGGAAAGAGCAGGTTTGTAGTTTATTATCTCGGACGGGTCTGCCGAGCGGAAACCTATTACCATGACAAGTCCACCGACTGCAACAAGAGCAGGTACGAGAATACGGGTGGTAACGGTTATTGCGTGTACTCCACGCCATGCCATGAAACTGCCGAGAAGGACGCAGAAAAGTTGTAAAAATTTGTGAGTTATCGGTGGAGCGTGTATGCCAAATAACGTTCCGAGATTCATCATTGACGACGCAAACAGGTCGCAGCAGACTGCGTACCACGGAAAATTTATGACGATTATCACCACAGCAAGTACTTTTACACCACGGGTACCTAATGTACTTTTCAGCCATACCCATATATCAATGCCGAATCTTGCTGACAGTATTACGGGAAGCTGATAAATCATCAGCATAAGAAATGCACCTGCAAACGCTGTTATCAGCAATTGTCTGAATCCTACCAGTCCTGTGAGATATGCACCTTGTGTATAACTCCATGTGGCTATACAGTAACCGGAAAGTACAAGTAGTGCATCAATAAAGCCATATGTACGTTCCTTTTTGTTTGCGGGGATATATCCGCAGTATACTTCATTTTCTATTTCCCTTTCGGAAATATTCCTGTTCATAGGAAAGCACCTCCTATGACAAGGACAAAAAACAGAGCTGTGATTATGCCTGCTGTTATGTAGTCTTTTTTTGTCATCTGTCTGGCAGCACCGACAGGTTTATCTTCAAGAATACATTTCTCAAGATAATTGATACGTTCTTCAAGTTCTTTTTCGGTTTCGTTCATGAAAACATCCCTTTCTGTAAATATTTATAACTTAAATCCTCCTTTCCTGATAATTATACCACTTTAATCAGATATTTTCAATACATAATTTATAATTCTTTTTTTAATTTAATACATCTCATTGATAACAAAAAATTATGGCAGCTCAAAACTGCCATAATCTTATTTATGAAAAGTATCAGTAGTCGATATCAATATTACCGCTGAATAGGAAACACAGGTCAGTGCTTCCACTGATAGATTCGGTAACGGGGTCTTTTATTTCTGACATTATAGCTTTTTCTACCGGACGTGAGTGATATAACAGATAAAGCTGATTATTGAGTTCGAGGATAAAAGGAACAATCCCACATAAAATTATTTATTAAACAACTGATTTTATGCAGATAATCAGTAGATTTAATTTTTTAGTTTATGCTTTGAAAACTGCTCTTACAAAGTTGTAAATGTGAGCATGAATGCTATTGTCGCCATGATATCCACCGTTGACATAATGCCATATATGTGGCACATTGTTTTGAGCAAAATTATTATGATAATTTTCAGGATTTGAATAAACAATAGTGTCATTGCTTCCGGCTGTNATAAAGAGGAGAGAGGGGGCNTCCTTTTCAGAATTCCACTTGAAACTTNCTGTTACGCCGGGANCAGGGCAGNTTGCACCTACATAGCCGAAAAGGTCGGCACGCTGCATACCTATGAGGAGAGATTCTCTGCCACCCATTGAAAAACCTGTTATTGCGGTATTTTCCCTGCCTGTTTTTACACTGTATGTGCTTTCAATGTGAGGCATAAGGTCTTTTGTGAGGTCGTTTATGAAATTATCATATGCAGCATTGTTTTCGTCGTTCATACCAGAGCAGGCGTCCTGCGTTGCACTTGAATAAACGTAAGGGAATACAACTATCATATCTTCCGCTTCACCTTCGGCAATAGCGTTTCCGATAATCTGACGTGTATACATAGTATCGTTGCCTTCTATAATCATTCTGTCCTGATTTTCCCAGTAGCCGTGAAGAACATAAAGAACAGGATATTTTTTGTTTTCGTTATAGTTGGCAGGCAGAAGAATATTATACGGTTTATTGCGGTTGCAGGTTGTTGAATAGTATGTGCCTGATNTTACTGTNCCATACTGAACGCCGGCTTTTTCCTGTTTGGAGTCAGCGGTTTCAAATTCAGAAACTTTTGCCTGTACCGTCGGTGTATATTCGGACATTGTAAGCATATCTGAAGAAGGAGGTGTCGGAGGAGTTACAGGCTCAGATACGGGAAATTCATTTATCTGTCCGAGAATGAATTTCTGAATCAAAACAGCGTCACTGATATTGTATTCACCGTTTTGGTCAACATCTGCGGAAAGTTTTTCTGACGATTCGCTGAAACCATTAATAAGACCATTTCTTGCAAGAATCATGTCAAAAGAATTAATTACGCCGTCCGAATTGATGTCGCCGAGAATTATATTTTTTGATTCACCAGCACCGAGGATTGAAGTACCTGCAATGGCACCTATAACTTCGTCGATGTAGAAATTGTTTGTTGATTCGGCAGTTTCAACGTAAATCTGCATATTTGTAGCACCATCGGGGATTTTGTAATTCTTGTTTGCAAGCTGTACCCATTCGCCCTTTATTGCGGTGGCTTCTGCAATAGTGCTGTACTGTGTATCACCGTTTGCATCAGCATACTGAAGTTTGAGATAGAATTTATCTGTTGGTTCACCGTCGTAGTACATTACATTGGCACTGAAACTGTATTCATTTCCTGCTGTGAAAGCTTTCGGATTAAGAGTTTTTGAAGCACCGTTCCATGCAGCAGTTCTGTCTTTTACAAGAAGCGATTCGTCGCCGACATATGAAGTTCTGCCGCTTGTGACAGCTTCTCCGGAGCCTCTTATATTCCAGTCGCACGTATCTCCTTCAAAACCGTCTGCAAAGTACCAGCCATATTCATTCGGTTCAATAGGTTCAACAGGTCCAACAGAGCCACCAGAAAGTGTAACGACGAATGTTGAAACGCTGTTTGCAGGAAGCTGTGCATAGAAATTATCACCGTTAAAGTCCATATTCAGTGTAGGGGCAATATTTTCACTTGCAGAGGTTCTGTAGCGGTCAACGTCCGAAATACTTGCGCCATCAACCTTGAAGTTTTCAGTATATTCCGTATCAGTTGCATTTACTGCAACGATAGTCACCTGATTGTTGTCACCCTTGTAAGCCGATACATATACAGCATTTTCTTCTTTTCCTGTAGGCTCTCCTTCAGGCAGTTCGGTAGCATCAACTCTCACAGCACCCGGACGCACATATTTTGAATACTGTGCCATACAGTAGCCACGCTTACTTATTTTNCCGTCCTCNGTNATAAGACCATAACTTCTGCGAATATNCCANCATGTATATGNACTCATNTTTCNGACNANCATAGCATTGTGGATATNTTGTGNTACCTTTNCANANTCANGCCAGCGGTTAGCAGAATCCGCCTCGCTGTTTGGTACATAGACTTCCGTCATCCAGATTTCCTTACCCGAATTTTCGAGGTCAGGGAAGTCCATCCAGCTTCTTGCAGTACCGTACATATGAGTACCGAACACATCGCAGTTTGCCATAGCCTTGGCGTTATTCAGTATCTTCCTGTAGAACTTCTTTCCGCCGTCCGGAACCCATGAAGCATTTTCGGGAGCGTACTGGAAAGATTCAGGGGACATAAGCCGTGTACTGGTTATTTTGTCACCGTAGTTTGCAATAAAATCGGTTGTTTCATCTGTTGACCAGTATGTCCAATCCTCAGCAAAGTCAGGCTCATTCTGAACTGATATTGAGTAAAGGTCAACACCATTATCTTTCATATACTGTCCGAAACTATTGAGATGCTCCGCATAAGCAGCATAATTTGACTTCGGAATATGGAGTTTACCATTACTTCCGCCTGATTCTGCGAGATTTGCAGGTGGTTCCCACGGAGATGCAAAAACAGTAGCACCCATTTTCGTTGCAAACTGTGCTGTCGGGAGAGCCAGATTCCACTGATTCTTATCGGGATTGACGAACACACGGAGTACAGTGAGTCCAAGTTCATTGTNTCCGTTACCGAANGCTGTCTNTCTTTCAGATTCTGAAAGACTNCTNCCAGTCCATTCGGGGTGGTCTATACCGCCNAAACCACGTATTGTCTGGTATTCCTTGTTGATATCAATTACAACTGTATTGGCAGCTGCAACATTTCTTTGTTCAGGCAATGCTGATGTTAATGTAAATATCATAGCAGACGATGTAATTAAAGACAAAAGTCTTTTTACAGATTTCTTAGTTTTCATAATATCCTCCTGTTAAAATATCGTTCATATAATATTAATATAATTCTAACATACATGAAAATATTTGTATTGCATATTTGTCATTTAAATGGTATTTTTGTAATATCACACTTATTTTTTTTACTGCATTATTGAAATTTTTTGTGAAATGCGATATAATATCAATATAAAATAATTTTCTGAAAGGGAAGTAAATTATGAAATATGAAAAAAAATCTGAAATTACAGAAAAAGAATTGATTTACATAAGCCGGCAGTTTGCGAATATGTTTGGTTTTCCTGTAAGGCTGTATAACAAAAATGAACTGGTATTTTTTCATTCAACGGCAAATCTGACTGCTGACCCTGTTTTACTGTGTTTTGATGAAATAATCGGAAAATCCGAAGAAGTCAGCTATTATGTCTATGAAAATGTTTTTTATTACGGTATCGTCAACTGCGGAAATTATAAATTTGTATCCGGACCTGTCAGCGAACTCAGAATATCAGACCATGAATTTCAAAGGTTTGGCTTTATGCTCGGTGTAGAAAACAGTGATATTCCGCTTTTTACGTCATCTATGAAAAGTCTTTGCGGAATACATCTTGATACGCTTATACAGTCAATCATTTTATATAATTTTTCCGTCAACAGAACTATGTTAAATATTTCGGATATAAGAATAAAAAATACTGAACAGAATAATATTTCGTCTGATATCAAGGAAAACGAAGTTTCTGATATAGGTGAAAGGCTTTTTCTGAACAATTCCCGTTCCTATGCGATTGAAAGGGACATGATTAAAAAGGTTATGAACGGCGACGTTGAGGGACTGATTGACGGTGCAACAAAAATTCCCTCTGTAAGTTCCGGAAACCTCGCTCCGCATCTGCTACGTCATAACAAAAATTTTTTTATAAAGCTTGAGACTATTATGGCACGTGCTGCAATTGAAACGGGTCTTGACGTTGATGAAATTTTTTCTATTGAGGAAATGTATATCAGGAAATGCGAGTCTCTTGACAATATCGACCGTATAAAGAATCTTCAGTATCATATGATAATCGACTATGCAGACAGAGTAAAAAAACTCCGGCAGTACAATGGACAGAATTCAAGGCTTGTAAATGAGATTTCAAGATATATCCGCAGTCATATTTCTGAACCGATTAAGACTTCTGATATCGCTGATTACTTAGGAAAGAGCAGGGGAGGAATAACAACGGAATTTAAGAAACAGACAGGTATGAATCTTTCAGATTTTATCAAGCTGAAAAAAATTCAGGAAGCTCAGGAACTGCTTTATGAAACAAAAAAGAGCCTTGTTCTGATAAGCGACTATCTCGGTTTTTCGTCACAAAGTCATTTTACAAGGGTATTTAAGGAGATTACCGGAATTACTCCTAAAGAATACAGAGATAAAAATCATATCAGCAAATAAAAAACTGCGGATATTTCACCGCAGTTTCTTATGATTGTCACCATAAAAGGAACAATCCCCCATAAAATTATTTATTAAACGACTGATTTTCTTTTTGTGCAGATAAGTTAATCAGTNGATTTAATTTACCTTAANGNTGAATCTGAGATAATTNTAGNAATGTGGNTNAANGCNTGAAGCATCATNTCCGCCAGAAGATACAGNGTNCCAGATATGGTTAATACCGTTGTTGTTGAGAATGTTGTGATACAATGATGGTTGATTTCCTACTGTACCGTCATTTCCACCGCCTGTAATCATGAGAAGATAGGGCATATCATAAGCCGGTTTAAGCTGATTTTCCTGAAGCTGACCGGGGTGCATACTCAGGTCTGCGCCGGGAGTAAGTCCGGGAGCAGGGCAGGCAGCTCCGACATAGCCGAACAAATCAGAACGTGTAAGACCTATGAAAAGTGATTCACGTCCACCCATTGAGAAACCTGTTATAGCAGTATTTTCACGACCTGTTTTAACTGAGAAATTACTGTTGATATACGGCATAAGGTCTGTTGTAAGGTCGTTTATGAAGTTGTCATAATTGAGAGAGTTTGCCAAATCAAGACCTGAACAGGCTTCCTGAGTTTTGCTTGTGTAGATATACGGGAAAACAACAATCATTTTTTCAGCATCGCCCGTTGAGATAAGATTTCCGAGCATATTGCGGACTTTGCCCATTGCAGCGAGGGAGTCCTCGTTTTCCCAGTAACCGTGCATAGCATAAAGTACGGGGTATTTTTCGTTTTCAGAATATCCCGGAGGAAGAAGAACATTTACATTTGTCATTCTTTCTCTTGTTGTTGAGTAATACTGATACTTTGTAAGAGTACCGTATTCAACCCATGAATATTCCTCTGTACAGCCTTCAAGAGCATACTCTGAAAGAGATTTTTCAGCATTTTTCATATATTCAGAAGGAGTTACAGTCTGGCTTGGTGTTGGCGGGACTGGTTTGTCAGTAACCGGAAATTCATTTATCTGTCCGAGAATGAATTTCTGAATCAGAACAGCGTCATTGACATTATATTCACCGCTTTGGTCAACGTCTGCGGAAAGTTTTTCTGATGATTCGCTGAAACCATTAATAAGACCATTTCTTGCAAGAACCATGTCAAAAGAATCAATTACGCCGTCCGAGTTGATGTCTCCGAGAATTACGTTTTTGGACTCACCANCACCGAGNATTGTANTTCCTGCAATTGCTCCTATAGCTTCGTCAATGTAGAAATCGTTTGTTGATTCAGCAGTTTCAACGTAAATCTGCATATTTGTAGCACCATCGGGGATTTTGTAATTCTTGTTTGCAAGCTGTACCCATTCGCCTTTTATTGCGGTTGCTTCTGCAATGGTGCTGTAATTTGTATCACCGTTTGCATCAGTATACTGAAGTTTGAGATAGAATTTATCCGTTGCATCACCGTCGTAGTAAATTACATTTGCACTGAAACTGTATTCATTTCCTGCTGTGAAAGCTCTCGGATTAAGAGTTTTTGAAGCACCGTTCCATGCGTCAGTTCTGCCTTTTACAAGAAGCGATTCGTCGCCGACATATGCAGTTCTGCCGCTTGTAAGAACTTCTCCTGAACCTCTTATATTCCAGTCGCAAGTATTTCCCTCAAAACCGTCTGCAAAGTACCAGCCGTATTCGTTCGGTTCAATGGGCTTTATTTCACCGCCGCCCTGATAATTGCTTCCGTCGCCCCACTCAGACTGTGGAATCATAGAAGTAAGGGTTGTATATGCAGGCTTAGGCTGGTTATTTTTATCATAAAGAAGTGCATCGCTTCCGGCAGAGAGCCAGGAATTAGCGTCATTTGGTCCCCATATAGCAACAAGAGTTACACGACCGCTTGACTGCGGATTTGTGTTCCAGTCCATAGCAGCCTGGAAGATAGCCTTGTATTTATTAGCCTGGTCTTGGAGTGAATAGATAACATTACCATTACTGTCTGTAAGAGATATGTCAAGTTCNGAANTCTGAACATCANAGCCGATTGNGANATATTTTTTCATAGCCNCNATATAGGAATCGGTTCCGGNGAATCCTGTGGNANTTGCAGGAACGTGTGATTGCATACCTACACCGTCAAGAAGTCCTTTATCGTAGAGGGATTTACACATATTATATATAGCATCTCTCTTGTGGTCCCAGTATTCGTTGTAGTCGTTGTAATAGAGGTCACATCCTTCGGGAGCGTACCATCTTGCATAAGTAAATGCTTTTTCAACAAAGCTGTTATCACCGTAAACCTGTACCCAAGGTGATTTACCATTATTATAGCCGGGTTCTCTTGAACCGCCGAAATTAGCAGTTCTGTTTGAGTCGTCACTTATACATTCGTTTGCAACGTCGTAAGCATAGAGGTTAAGTGACGGATACTGCTGTTGAATTGCCGCAAACATATTTTTGATATAGCTTTCCATACGTTTATCCATAACATCAGAAGAAACCCAGTTAGCATTAGAATTGAAATTTTCCTTGAAGAACCAATCAGGTGTCTGGCTGTGCCATACCAAAGTATGTCCACGCATTGCAATATTATTCTGTACGCAGAAGTCCATTATTGCTGCTGCATTATTGAGTGAAACTCCTATATTTGTGCCGCTACACTGTGACTGTACAAGTGTTGCATCAGGTTTCATTTCGTTTTCGCACTCAATACTGTTGTAGTCCTTGATTATATTTGCTGTGATAGAAGAATTTTTTACTGTTCCGCCGTTGAGGATATTTCCCACTCTGAAATAGTTTGCAAATTCGTCCTTAAGACCTTTTTCACCTGCCGCATTAGCAGAAAGTCCGTTTTTTGAAGTGATTTTTACATCATCAAAGCTGAAATCATTTGTGCTTTCCGTTGTAAGAGTAAGTCTGAATTCATAGCTGTTTGCAGGAGCTTTATAATCAGCAGAAATTTCCGTCCATTTTCCTGCTTTTACTTTTTTAACGGCAAGTTCGGTAACAGTTTCAACGCCTGTTTCCTCGTCGATACAAAGTAAATTCAGATGAAAAACTTCGTCTGTTTCACTGTAAACCTGAACGCTGTAATCATATTTAACAGCACCAGAAAGATAAAATCCCTTTGACGAACTTGCACCGTCATTTGCGGAAGTTCGTCCGGAAACGTTCATGCCCCTTGAACCGTTGTAACCCGTTCCGTTTTCGGCTGTAAGCTGAACTGTATCTGAATTTCCGTACCAACCGTCATAGTTTACTTCGAAATCGTTGCTAACCTGTTCGCTTGCAAAAGCTCTTTCTGCAACCGTCGGCATATATGAAGCTATTCCGGCACTGCATACTAATGCTGTAATGCCGGATGTGATTTTTTTAAAACGCATTTTAAAATCCCTCCTGTTAATATAAGAACTTTGTGTTTAACTATTGTTAATTTTATCATATTCTGATAGTTTTGTATTGCACCTTTGTAAAATAATTGTCATATTTGTAATTAAAACTTTATTTGTTCATATCTGATATATGACTGATATAGTCAATCCACTTTACAAACGAACACAAAAGTGATATAATAAAAATATGAGTAAAAGTAAAGATTTAAGAGAAACAGCAGTAGCATATCAAAAAGAAGGACATACATATGAAGA
>WFLX010009560.1_pt1 | contig 26312 bp, 21 predicted proteins | sample 4967041 | NCBI WGS metagenome assembly WFLX01 (sample SAMN12857096, study PRJNA449069) | gut metagenome | isolation source: stool from male and female vole | host: Microtus ochrogaster | place: USA:Florida | collected 2017
TTAGAATATGGAAAGCTGTATGCTGGTGAAGTTTGGGGAAGAGGGATGAAGCAATTAGGGAATTGGAGATTATGGCCAGTTGCGCTTCTGGTAATTCTGATCATGTAAGAGGATCTTACAACAGTTTTGCTTTCATGCTTAAAACAGCATTGGACTATCAGAAAACCGGGAAACTGAGCTTGATTCGTATGGCTAAGGTTATAAACACCCAGAGGAATGTATTGCTTCGTAGCCAGGCTATGCAGCGTAATGCGAAGCAGAGTGCTCTTGAAATCGAGAACAAAAGATTGGCTCTTAAAGTTAAAAGCGAACGGCAGAATGCAATAATTATCATCGTAGTTTTCGCTACTATAATAATATCATGCTTGCTTCTGTTGTATGCGAGGAGCAGAAAGCGTAAGGAATTGGAAGCTATAGAGCAGGCTGAAGTCTTGCAGAAACTGGTGGACGAATTGAATGCGGCTGATACAAGTATAGCGCAAAATGAAGCATTGCGTCGTGCCATGCTCCAGCAGCTCGGTATAATCAAGATGGTCGCAGAGACTCCTACTGAGCAAAATAGGGNAATGCTACGGAAAATANCGTCAATAGACAGCAAAGTCAANNGCTCTCTTGTAAANTGNGAAAATGTATANNATANAATAGATAACCNCTATGGAGGATTCTATTCCGGGCTGCATAAGCGTCATGGTGATGTGCTNACTGAAAAAGAGGAACAGATAATAGTGCTTATGCTTGCTGGNTTNTCTACTAAGGNAATAAGTGTAATCACTTCGCAGACCACTGCNNNTGTATATGTGCGTAAATCCTCCATAAGGAAGAAGCTCGGGGTGGCTGAGAAGGAAGATATCGTCGCATTCCTGCGTCATGAAGCCTCGGTTTAAGATGCATTTGGACTGTTGCTGGCGATATTTAGATTTTTAAAATTGNTTATATCTGNTAATCAGNATATTACCTGTTGTGTATTTAAACTTATACCTTTGGCGTTAAGATAGCTTTAGCTATAATTTTGCGGTATGAAATCAATTAAATCATATCGAAAATGGCTAAGACATTCTTAAAACAAATCATGGTTGCGGCAATAGCAATAGCTATACCCGCTATCGCAGTCGCGCAAGAAGTGGATGACACAATCGGAGGTAAGGAATTATATGAAGTGGTTGTCCAGGCTCCAAGGGTAATTCATAGGGCGGACATGGATGTGCTTTATCCGTCAAAGAGCGCATTGGAAAATTCTAAAAATGGCATGCAGCTTCTACGGAACATGATGATTCCTACTCTTTCGGTAAATGAAATCATGGGCTCTGTCACTGCAAGCGGGCAGGAGGTTCAGGTACGCATTAACGGGCGTGAGGCTACAGTCGACCAGGTGAAAAACCTGTTGCCGGAATCAATTAAGAGGATTGAGTGGATTGACAATCCGGGATTGCGCTATAACGGGGCGAACTATGTCCTTAATTTCATAGTTGCAAATCCGGCAGTCGGTGGTTCGCTCATGGCTAACGCTCAGTCTGCACTTGCCGCTAAGTTTGGAATATATGATTCTGATTTGAAACTGAACTTCGGCAAATCGCAGTGGAGCTTTGGCGTGAAATACAAATTGACTGACGGCATAAACGNGCATCNCGATTATCATGAAACNTTCACTTATCCTGATGGCAAANCTCTGACACGTGTAGAAAANCCAGTGGGCGGAAGAGTTGACGATAATCGCGCCATTGGGTGGCTAACATACAATTATATTAAGCCTGACACAACTGTGTTTTATGCATCTTTTGAAGGTTTCAGGAATATCTCCGCGCTTGAAAAATATAGCGGTATTCTTTCCGTCAGTGACGGCAGTAATGACATCCATTTAAATGATGGCAACGGTTCACAAGGCACACAACCCTCTTTTTCTGCCTATCTTGAGCAACATTTTTCTAATAAGCAGACACTTGTAGTGGATTTGGGGGCGACTTTGTACAAAGGGCACACTTTTTCTGATTACCAGGAACGCCTGCCTGAAGCATCAGATTATATTACGGACATTCACACTTATATAAAGGATAGTAATAAAGCATTTGCTATAGAGGCAAACTATATCAAAAAGTGGAGCAAGTCGCGTTTTACTGCAGGCGTATCCTATCTTGCGAACCGCAACCGTTCCACATACAAAAATCTTGGAGGAGATGTTTTTCATCAGCGGCAGGATAAAGCGTATATATTTGCTGAGTATTACCAGAAGCTCAATAAATTTTCAGTAACTGCCGGAATGGGTGTGCAGTACAATGATTTCCTTTTCCGTGAAACAAACCAGGGCAACCATTCATGGAATTTCCGACCTCAGGCAACTGTTACATATTCCCTGAACTCAAAACATTATTTCAGGCTTGGCTTCACCTCATGGCAAACTTCTCCATCTCTGGCAGAAACAAATATTGCCCCGCAGCAAATGGATGGTTTCCAATGGCAAATCGGAAATCCAGATTTGAAGACCTCAAATTACTATGCGTTGAATTTCCGGTACAGCTTCAGTCTGCCCCGCGTTGACGGTGTGTTCGGCATACGTGCTTGTGCATCTCCGGATGCTATCGCACCCCATCTTTANTGGGAAGGTGACAGGCTTATTACCTCATACGAAAANAGCCGTGGCTACCAGAGCCTCACATTCAGCCTTTCTCCACAAATCAATATTATCCCCGGATGGCTCATGGCGAATGTAGGTATTGGATACTGTGCGGAGCGTACTCGTGGCAACGGATATAAGTTTTACAATCATAATTGGAGCGGCAATGCTGAAATCATGCTGATGCATTGGGGATTTATATTGTCAGGGCAGTATAATAAGGCAGAGCGTTTCCTGTTCGGGCAAAGAATCAGATGGAATGAGGACTTTTCACTTATTGATTTGTCTTACAACTGGAAAAAATGGCAGTTTGGTGCAGGTGTCCTGATGCCTTTTGGGAAATATGACCAAGGGTCAAAGTCGTTGAATCATTATAACTCCAATGTAAAGCACATGCGTGTCAATCTCCGGATTCCTTACCTTAAAATCGGATATAATCTTGTGTGGGGGCATCAGAAACGTGGTGCGAGCAAGATTATCAATGCGGATGCAAGCGTTGAAACCTCAAAAACCGGTAGCAGATGAGGATTATAGCTGTTATTTAGTGTAAATATGGCAGTTAATGCTGGTTAAATATTGTATTGCGGCACGCGGGATTTTAACAATTCGCGTGCCGCTCTATCTGTTTGTGTGGTTAATATTAACCTTTGTGTGAGTAAATGCAAAATGCAGATTTCGTTGATAGCCTGATATTTAGTAATTTTGTATATGCAAAAANAAGGCGTGATGCCTAAGGTGATGCGAAATAAAAGAACACAAGTAAATCAAGCAGTGATGAAAAGAATAACACTCATATATATAATTGCGTGCCTTTGTGCCGTTTTTTCCTCTTTCAAATCAAACGCAACCAATCCNCCTCTGAAACTTGACCGTCTGCCGGAAGTGCAGGAGTGGCGTGTAAACTCCACCGCNACTGAACTGATAAAGGCGCCGTGGATTCAGGATGAGGAGGAAGTTGAGGTGTCTTTGGAGGACAAGATCGGTGCGATTGCCGATGAGCTAAAGGAGATTGCAGCCCGCTTTCTCGGACGCAGGTATGTATGGGGTGCAACCGGTCCCCATTCTTTTGATTGCTCCGGATTCACAAGCTATGTGTTCGGTCAGGCAGGCATTAAGCTTAACCGCACTTCGCAGATGCAATACCGCCAGGGCACTCCGGTGAATAAAGATGAACTTAAACCNGGAGATTTGATGTTTTTCAGCGGACCGCGTAGCGGGCGCGGAGTTGTNGGNCATGTTGGTATGGTAGTGGATGTTGATGATGACGGCAAGGCTGTTACTTTTATTCATGCTTCAACATCAAAAGGCATTACTTACCAGCGTTTTCCTGATGACGGTTATTTTAACCGCCGCTATATNGGCGCAAAGCGTGTACTGAATGAAACCCACGTTTCNGCTTGAAATCTTGTTGACATATAAAAAATTGCACCGGGCAACTCATGNATTGTCCGGTGCNNNTTTTTATTATGCGGTTATATAGCGATTAGTCTCCCATTGTGCGCAGCAGTTCGTCGTTGTCTGATGTGCGCTCCATTCTGTCCTTGATAAATTCCATTGCCTCGATTGAGTTGCGGTCGGAAAGGAAACGGCGCAGAATCCACATGCGGTTGAGTGTTTCGGTGCGGAGAAGAAGGTCGTCGCGGCGTGTGCTTGATGCCATGATGTCCACTGCAGGGAATACTCGCTTGTTGCTGAGCTTGCGGTCAAGCTGCAGCTCCATGTTGCCCGTGCCTTTGAACTCCTCGAAAATCACCTCGTCNATCTTAGAGCTGGTTTCAGTGAGTNCGGTTGCAATGATTGTAAGAGAACCTCCGNTTTCAATGTTTCTTGCGGCACCGAAGAAGCGCTTAGGTTTCTNGAGGGCATTTGCGTCTACANCGCCTGAAAGGATTTTGCCGGATGCCGGTGATACAGTATTGTAAGCTCGGGCAAGGCGCGTAATTGAGTCAAGGAGAATCACAACGTCATGTCCGCACTCCACAAGGCGTTTTGCTTTTTCAAGCACTATCCCGGCAATTTTAACGTGGCGTTCAGCCGGTTCATCAAATGTAGAGGCGATAACCTCTGCATTAACGCTGCGGCTCATGTCGGTTACTTCTTCCGGGCGCTCGTCGATGAGCAGGATCATGATGTATGTTTCGGGATGGTTTTCGGCAATAGCATTTGCTATATCTTTCAGCAGGATTGTCTTACCTGTTTTAGGAGGAGCTACAATAAGTCCGCGCTGTCCTTTGCCGATNGGTGAGAACATATCCACCACGCGGGTAGACAGGTTAGAGGAGCGTCCTCCGGTGAGATTGAATTTCTCGTCAGGGAAAAGAGGGGTCAGGTGCTCGAAAGGAACCCTGTCGCGGATAAATTCGGGAGAGCGCCCGTTGACGCTGAGGACATTTGTAAGAGGAAAGTATTTGTCGCCCTCTTTGGGTGGGCGTACGGTTGCTTCTACGACATCACCGGTTTTAAGACCGAAATTCTTGATGTGCTGCGGAGTCACGTAAACATCGTCTGGCGAGGACAGGTAATTGTAGTCGCTTGAACGGAGGAATCCGTAACCCTCAGGTATTATTTCCAGTACTCCGGTGGCATGGATGAGCCCGTCAAAATTATATGGGGATTCCTGCTGGAATGCCTGGTTTTGCTGGTTCTGCTGATTGTTGTTATTGTTATTATTATTGCGGTTCTTGTTCTTTTTTCCCTGCTTCTGTTGTGGTTGCTGCTGTTGCTTTTCCTGCCAGGGCTCGGAAATTACTATCGGTGCCGTTGCTGCTGCAAGTGCTGCTGCAGCTGCCGCTTCCTCTTTCTCGCGCTGTGAGCGCGGCACGAACCTGCGTCCTTCAGAGCGAGGGAAGAATGCTCCGAATTCGCCGTTTCTTGGACGGAAATCACGTCGTTGCTGCGGCTGTTCACCCTGTTGCTGCGGTTGCTTTTCAGCCATGGGTTGCTGCTCAGGTGCTTCCTGTGGATGCTGTTCGTTATTATCTTGTGCGTCCTGCTGCGGTTCCTGTTTTTTTACATCCTCCTTTTTGGGAGCAGGAAGTTCAAGTGCCGGCTGTTTGGGTGTAGTTTCTGGCGCAGGTAATTCTTCTACCTCTTTTTTAAGAGCCTCCTCCTTGTCGGCATGCTCCTGTGCGGGGACCAAAGGCTGTGCTTCCTCATTCTGGCTTTCTGCAGCCGCCTGTTCCCTTGCTTCTGCCTCTTTCTGTGCCTTAGGCTTTCTTCCTCTTTTTTTAGGAGCAGGTGCCTCCGGTGCAGGAGACGCTTCAGTTGTTTCCTCTGCGGGCTGCTGTGGCTGTTCTGCTTCCTGGTTCTCCTTGGCTTTTGGCGCTTTTGGTGCTTTGCGCTTAGCTTCTTTGGGTTCCTTGTTGTCAGCTTTGCGGCGTTTCTCAGCAGCTGTGGTTGCGTAGTTTATTGCCTGTTGGTCAAGGATGAAGTTGATGAGGTCATCGCCTGAAGCGTTGTCTGTCTTTTTCATGCCCAAGCCTTCGGCGATTGTTTTCAGCTGGTCTACCGGCTTCTCAGAAAGTTCGGAGTAGTTGTACATTTGGTAATTTTGGTGTGATATAAGTTTTAAGCGTGCAGCGCATATTTTCGGGGCATAGCGGAAGCATCCGCGGATGAGCCGCCGTAGTGATGATGTCGGTACTGCTGGCTATTGTAAAATGTCGGGTAAAGGGGAGGTGAGAGGGGTGGTTTTTGAACTGCTGTTCGGGTTAATACTTGCGCGACGATACGTGAGAGTGATTGATTGCTCGTCCCGCATTCTGTCTGCAAAGTTAATGCTTATTTCTTTAAAAACAATATCCAGTGCAAAAAGTTGCATATTATACCGATGTAGGACACTGAACGGAATAAATAGTCAATGAAAAAAGTGCTGAATCAGCGTAAATATGAAATAAGTCTAATATCCAGCCATTTGATTGCCATAATCATAAAATATGTACGAAAGCTTGTGATTTATGGACGAAATCTGGGCGGATGGAGCGCCGCAAAGNCTTTGAAATGNCTCATTATTTGCTTAAAATAGTATAAATATGTACTTTTGCAATACAAAAGAAAAAAGCAACGATATTCAAGTTATGGGAAAGTACGATTTTGACTGTGTGATTAACCGCCGGGGCACCGGAGCAATGAAATATGACGCGCTTACAGAGTTGTTTGGCAGAGGGGATATAACCCCTATGTGGATTGCCGACATGGAGTTTGCCGCCGCCCCTGAAATCAGGCAGGCGCTCGCCGACAGGTTCAACCATCCGATTTACGGCTATGCCTCCACTCCGGAAAGCTACTGGCAGTCTATACAGAACTGGCTTGCGCGCCGCCATAATTTCAAGGTAAAGCGTGAAGAGCTTACATTCGTGCCAGGTGTGGTCAGGGCTATAGCGTATGCGCTCAACTTTTTCACTTCAAAGGGTGACAAGGTTGTCATTCAGCCGCCGGTATATCATCCGTTCAGAATCGTGACTGAGGGAAATGGACGTGTTGTTGTGGAAAACCCGCTTATTCCGACAAATGATGGAACCGGGTATAAGATGGATCTTGAAGGGCTTGAGAAAATATTCGCGACTGAGCATCCCAAGATGCTGATTCTTTGCAACCCTCACAATCCGGTTGGAATCCAGTGGAGCAAAGACACCCTTGCAGCTGTCGGCACACTCGTAAGAAAATATGGAGTTGTTGTGGTGAGCGATGAGATTCATGGCGACCTCATGCTTTATAATCGTCCCCATATCCCATTCCTTGAAGCAGGCGAGGATGCTGCCGCTGTAGGAATTGCGTTCGGTGCGCCCTCCAAAACATTCAATATTCCNGGTCTCGTNAGCTCATGGGCAGTTGTCCGCAANCCGGAGNTGCGCAAGCCTTTCTATGACTGGCTGGAGGTAAATGAATTTTCGGCACCTAATTTCACCGCTACGACCGGTACAGAAGCCGCGTACAACAATGGTGAACCTTGGCTCAATGAGCTTCTCCCTTATATTGAAGGCAACATTGAAGCNGTTGANAAATTCTTTGCNGAGAAATGTCCGTCAATAANAGTTATCCGTCCTGAAGCCTCTTTCCTGATTTGGCTTGACTGCCGGGCGCTTGGACTCGACCAGGATGAGCTTGTCAGCTTCTTTGTAAATACCGTTGGGCTTGCGCTTAATTCCGGGACAATGTTTGGCTCTCAAGGCAAAGGCTTCATGCGCCTAAACATAGCTCAGCCGCGTGCCGGATTGCTCAAAGCGCTCTCAGAAGTGGCGAAAGCGCTTTGTCCCTCCGAGGTCAAAGCCTAAGGAAACTGGATATTGAATCTTGTCAGAGGTTTTGCGGTGGAGGAATCAACCCCAGTTGAGTCTGTGCGCAAGCTGAACCGGCAGTTATGTTGCCGCAGTATATCCCCGACCATCATAAGACCTATTCCTTGACCNCNNCGTTTGGNGGAGAAGAAGGGTGAGAACAANCTGTGAGCCGCNTCGCCGCTTATGCCGGCGCCGTTGTCGGTGATTTCAATCCGTGCGGGTCGTGCTTTCACCGATATTTTTATTTCCCCCTCTCCGCTTGCGGACAATATGCTTTCCTTTGAATTTTTGATGATGTTCACCATCACCTGTTCGAGCAGCACAGTGTCTGCTTTCACAAACACTTCATCATCTGCCGGGGTGAATTGTATGTGGATAGTTTCTCCGGCAAGCCCTTCAAGGAAAGGCATCATCCTCGCTATTCTTCCATTAAGTTCAAGCCTGTCGAGTTTCGCTTCCGGTATGCGCACCACGTCGGCGTATGAGGTTATGAATTCACTCATGCTTGCGCACCTCTCGCGGCAGCTCTCTATCGCTTCCGCAATATCGGCTTCCTGCTCCATGATCAAGGAGAGGGTCTCGAGCATTGAGTTGACACCCGCCATAGTGTTGTTTACCTCATGGGCTATCAGGCGTATCACCTTGCCGTATGCATCTTTCTCCGCCTTGATAACCTCATTTGTAAGTACCTCGACCATGACATAAGGGCGTGCAAAGCCGAGTTCGAGGAAATTAAGGCGCGAAATGCGCACAATCTTGGTGTCGCTGAACCTCACAGTGCGTGTTTCACCCTGTTTTGTCTCAGCTATTGCAGTTGCAACTTCACCCTTGAAATCACTTATCGCATGACCCTCAATTTCTCCTGCGCTCTGTTCCAGCATGCTGAGCATTGTAGGGTTAGCCATTGTTATTTTCCCGTCGTAGTCGAAGATAATGATGCCCATCGGAGATGCCTGGATAAGCAGCTGCAGGAAATGGTTCTGCTCGATGTTTCTCAGGCGCTCCTCTTTCAGGCGGTCAATCATTTTGTTGAACATTCCAACAAGGTCGTCCGCATCCTTCTGTCCCACCTTCACAAGGCGGCTGGCAAAATCCTGCGCACGCACAAGAAACATGCCGTTGTTGATTGCGCTTATCGGATGCAGCAGGTTTACATATAGGAGCCACAGAAGCACCAGTGGCACAATGGCAGCTATTGCTCCGATTATGCGGAGCTGCATCGTGTCGAATCTTGCAATAAACTTAGGTACAGAAATCACCGGCACGGTGACAAGAAGCACCCATAATACCAGCAGCGCGAAAATCCATTTGGCTCTCATAGGCAGTGGCTATTTCTCGGGATTTATGCCGAACTTTTCAAGACGGCGGTAAAGCGATTGCCTTGTTATGCCAAGTGCCTCGGCTGCTTTGCTGAGGTTGCCGCTGAATTTTTCGAGCGCTCCAGTGATAGCGGACCGCTCTATGTCGTCAAGCGTGGCGCCTGCAAGGTTTGGAGCGGGGGAGGGTGCCTCATCGGTCATTGAGGACGCTTTGAAGTCCGCTGCGTCCAGCCTGTTTCCACCGGTTACAATCATTGTGCGCTCCACAAGGTTCTTTAATTCGCGAATATTCCCCGGGTAGGGTTGCCTGCTGAGCCATGTCATTGCATCAGAGGTGATTTCAGGAACCTCAATTCCGGCAGCTTCTGCATTCATGCGGGCGAAATGGTTCACAAGAAGCGGTATATCCTCCCTTCTTTCGCGCAATGGCGGCAGTTTAAGGGTTATGAGGTTGATGCGGTAGTAAAGGTCTTCGCGGAAAGTGCGGTCGGCAACCATAGCCGGCAGGTTAGCGTTAGTGGCGCACACCACACGGATGTCAACTTTGCGCGGATGGCTGTCGCCGAGCGGTTCAAATGTGTGCTGCTGCAGCACTCGAAGCATCTTCACCTGCGATGCCGGGTCGAGGTCGCCGATTTCATCAAGGAAGATTGTGCCGGTGTCGGCAAGTTCAAATCGTCCTTTGCGTGCGTTNACCGCTCCGGTAAACGCCCCTTTGGTATGACCGAACATCTCGCTCTCGAAAAGCGACTGGGATATGCCGCCTAAGTTTACCATTACNAACGGACCTTTNGCNCGCGNGCTGTTTGCATGGATGGCATGTGCAATGAGTTCCTTGCCGGTGCCGTTTTCGCCGAGTATTAGCACCGGGGCGTTTGTAGGCGCAACGCGCTCCACGGTTTCAAGCACTCCGGTTATTGCAGGGCTTTTGCCGATTATGCCGCTGCGGTCAAATTTTGTGGTGGATATTTGCGCCTCCTCTTTCTCACGGCTCAGCGACAATGCGGTTTCAACGCGTTGCAGCAGCAGCTGGTTATTCCATGGCTTGGTGATGAAGTCAAAAGCGCCAGCCTGCATTCCGGNAACNGCAAGCGGGATGCTTCCCCACGCAGTAATGAGGATTACCGGGGTGTCCGGTTGGAATATCTTGCATTTNTGGAGCAGTTCAAGTCCCTCTTCGCCGGTAGTTGTGCGGGAAAAATTCATGTCCATTATAATCAGGCGCAGCTGCACGGAGCGTACAACCGACAGTGCCTCTTCCGGCGACTCTACTGCCGTGACCTCATGCCCGGCGCGCCTCAGGAGCAATCCGAGGGAGAGCCTTATGGATTTATCATCGTCAACAATCAGAATCATAGTGGTGCAAAGATAATACTCACGGGCGAATCCCGTACAAAAAAGCCGAAAAATCGCCCGTGAACTTTAAATATATCGGATATATAGTGAATGGCTTTGTAGGTCTATCTACTGCCGAAGCACCGCCCCGCATGTAGGCGGCGGGACAGTGCTTGGACAGCATAGAGATCAGTATATGGGCAATATATAATATATAATGAAAGATTAGTTCCTTACTATTTTGTCAATATCGGCATCTATGCCTGTGCCCTTTTCATAGTCCCATAGGGTGAGTGAGCGCAGCTGGTAGAAATAATACCAGTAGTTGAACAATTCGCTTATGTACTGCTGGCGGCTCTCATCCTTTTTCACCTGTGAGTCATTCAGGTCAAGGGTCGAGATTCTGCCGATAAGGAATGTCTCTACATTGGTGTTGTAGCGTTTCTGTGCAATTGCCGCAGCTTTGTCGGCTATGACAACCTGCTCCTGCTGGTTGCAGAAACGCTCCACGAGTATGAAAAGGTCCTGATTGAAGTTCTGGGTCTCCTGGCGCAGCCTGCTCTCGACAACCTGGCGGTTGCTCTCCGCAACCTTGACCTTGCCCCGGCGCTTGCCCCAGTCAAGGATAGGTATGCTGAATCCAATCTGCACGATCTGGTTGTCTTTCAGCCCGCGGTATGCATCGCCGAACGTATGGTCTGTGCCGGTGTAGCCTATCTGCGCGAACAGGTTGATTTCCCTCATGTTTGCTTTAGCTTTTGCCACCTCATAGTCAGCTTCAAGCTGGCGGCGCCGCACATTCTTTGCGAATTTGTTGTTTGATAGCGCGCGCTCGAGGGCATCCGCGAAGGTCACGTCGATATGAGGCACATTTGCTGGCGCTTCCGGTTCAATATCAATGTCCTCGCCGTAATCGAGGTACGAGCGGAGGGTGAACATCTGGCTCTTGAAAGTGCTTTGCCTGCTGGTGAGGTCAGAGTTGGCGTTGAGCAGGTTCAGTTCCATCTGCAGCAGGTCGTTTTCGCTTATCTGACCCATTTTTCGTTTCTCTTTTGCAACCTCATAGAGCTTTGTGGCGTTTTCAAGGTTTTGCTTGGCAATCTCCACATTTTCGCGCGCCATGAGCAGGTTGAAAAAGTAGTTTATGGTGTACATTGCCACCGTTTCTGTAGCCGAGAGAAATCCCGCCTTAGCCTCAGCGTAGCGCACAGGCTCGATTCTTCTGTCCCAGCGCACTGTGTTCACGCCGAAAATCGGTTGGTTGAGAGTCAGCGCAATAGGTATTGACATGAAGCGGTTATACTTGTCGCCGCTCAGCTGCCTGAGGAAATCAACGGAGCTGTTAAGCGACAGGGTGCCACCGGTAAGCCATATCTTCTGTTGGAGCGAAAGCTCGCCGCTCATCTGCAGGAAATTGTTTGGCACGAATGAGTAGTTGCCCTGGTCATTCATGTAGGATGTGTACTGCTTGCGGTAGGATGGCACTGTTGCAGTGAAATTGACTTCCGGCAACAGGTCGGCGCGGTAGGTGCGGTATTGCCAGTAAGAACTGCGGAGTTCGTTGAGCGCCACTGCGGCGTCGACACTCTTTGAGCGTGCACGGAGTATCGCATCCTCCAGGGTGAGCCGAATGGTTTCGGCTCTTCCCGGGGAAACTATAGAAGCTAAAAGTGCGATTAATATTAATGTCCTTTTCATATATAGCATATATTTATTCATCTTTCAGTGCCTCGGCAGGCTGGACTCTCTTTGCAATCATTGCGGGGAAGAGTATTCCGGCGACAACCATCAGAGCCATGAAGCAGAAGGTTGCTATGGCGCATATCGCAAGGCGCTTCCATTCAAGGTAGCCGTCCAGATACTGGTTAAGCTCGTAGTGGGCGATAAGAATATCCAATCCGACAGCAAACGGGGTAGCTATTGCAAGCATGAGCAATCCTTCGCTGATGAGGCGGGTGAATACTTCTGTCGATGTAGCTCCGGTGACCTTGCGCAAGGCAACTTCCTGTACCCTCTGCTGAGTGCGGAACCAGAAGGTGCCGAGCAGCCCGAGGAAGATGTTCAGCAGAAGGAATCCCATCCCTACACAGTAGTTGCGTATCTTTTCATTATCTTCTCTCAGAAAATTGTCGCGCAAATCATCGAAAGATGTGACATCGGTAATGATATAGTTGCCGACATGAAATCTGTTCAGACCCTCTTTCATGATTTTCTCAACAATATCCTTATCCATATTGTCTTTAACCCGTATACAAAGTTCGTTGGTTCCCATCACTCCTTTATCGCCATATACCGCAGTTGATGCACGCATAAACTTGCTCCAATTACTGTTGTCAGAGTATCGAACCGGAATAACAGGAGTACCGATTTTTTCACCTATAGTCGAATCATTATCGCTATAAATTTTATTCTTATCCAGTTTTGATAAAGAATACTTTGTGTCATCTACACTATATCGGGCAAAGAAGTTTTCGCTAACGAGATATTTACCTTGCTTCATTTCCTCCGCAAGCTGTTCAGAACTTTCGCCATTGATGCCACGGTACCGGAAAACATTAACAAAATCCGGGTCGGCAAATCGCTGCAATCCATTTCCGTAAACACTATCGCTGTATACCAGCTTCGTGTTGCCATTGTTGAAGTTATATGGGTATGAATTGCTTGAATAGCTCGCATACTCCACTTCCGGCATCTGGCGCAGGCGGTCTATCAGTGTATGTCGGTCAGCAATCTGCTCCTCATAAGTACGGTCCGGGATGAAATCGGGGCTCTTGTCAGTCAACTCCTGAAAAGTGATTTTGTAGCAGTGGCTTGAGTCAAATCCGAGGGGACTGTTATAAACCGAATATGTGACATAGAAATAGTCGCAAATATACCAGACGACAACGCTGACAATTATGAATTCTATGACAATCCAGATGTTTGAGCTCCACTCATTGAGCATCTGCCGTAAAAGTTTTCTTTTCATAATCCTTTCAGTTTAACGGTTATTGCCTGAGAGTGAGTTTACAATGCTTTCCCTTGACGAGCTCCATGCGGGTAGCAGGCTGCACAGCAGGTTGAGGATGAAGCAGAAAAGTATTGCCCAGCCGAAGGTGCTCCATTGCATAATCATGCCCAGGTTCACTTTAAGCCCGGAGGTGCTCCAGAGGTATGGCGCGCATAGCCAAGCGAAAATCAGGCACACCAGCAATCCAACAGCTCCCGCAAGCAATGTTATAATAAGATTTTCCACAACAATACTCGCTGCGATATTCGCAGAGCTTGCTCCGAACGCACGTCTTACGGCAATTTCTGCCTTGCGTTTGCTTAGTCGGCTTCTTGTCATGGAGCTGAGGTTGATTGCAGGCACAATAACGAGAATGATGTAAATAATCCACCTTTCGTGGCGGGCTTTTTCTACATCCGGTTCAACGTTAGCCCATGCACCGGCAACCTGCTTCTCCTGATCATAGGGGCGGTTACGGGTAATGAACTGATATCCGTCTGCTTCTTTCATTGTAGTGTTGAGGGCTGCAATCCTGCGGTCGAGTTCCCCACGTATTTTCGGGAAATCGCTGCGGGAAGGTGCAAGAATTGTAGCACTAAGCATACCTTGATGGCCATCGTTCCACATATCGCGTTCTATACCGGCAGCAGTGAAAGGATACCACACGTCTGCATAAGCAAAAGTAGCGAGTTTGCTTACATCTTTTACTACTCCGACAATTTGAAATGGAGCCATGTTCAGCAGTATTTCCCTGCCCACTACATCTGTGCTCTTGAAAATCTTGCGTGCGACCGATTCAGATATTACAATCTTCGGCAACCCGCTATGAAAGTCGGCATCGGTGTATGGCGCTCCATTGATAAACTGCAGGTCGAACACCTTGAAATAGTTAGCATCGGTAGGTCTTGATTTTACTGAAACTGAAGTTTCACCTTTCATTCCGGCAGACTGGGTAAGCAGGAGATTCTGATAAGCAGTGACTACCTCAACATTTTCAAGCTCATCAAACATTTGGTTGAATGTGCGGTAGCTCATCGGTCCGTTTGCAGAGTCATCTTTATCCCATGAGGCATTTGTGATACTGCAATAGGTCCAATGGAGCATGCGGGAGCGGTTGCTCTCAGGCGCGAAATCTGCGATTTTCACCTGCTGCAGCATCACAACCACCATTATGAGGAAAATTGCGAGCGCTGTGCCAACAACCGTTATCGCACTGATAAGCGGTTGTTGTTTCAGCNNGTTAAATNTATGTTTNATNANTTGATNTTACNTGTANGNCACNCGCTNACTCANCNTTGANCGCNNCNGCAGNCTNCANTTTCANAGCTTNCCATGNCGGGAAGGCAATGCNTATAAGTATTGTCACAACCAGCATCACGTATGTTAAAATGACGGTGATAATGAACCGGGCGGGAGCGAAGAATTCATAGCGGATGTTTTCGTTGAGTTCGTAATGGCATATCAGCCAGTCGCACACGATAGCAAACGGTGTGACAAGTGTCAGCAGGAAGATGCCTTCTGATGCAAGGCGCATGGCAATGGAGGAATTTGAGGCACCGTTGATTTTGCGCACTGCAATTTCGGGAACGCGCTGGCGTGTACGCAACCAGAATGTGCCGAGCAGCCCGAGGAACACGCTCACAAGCATGAATGCCATGCAGCCGACATATTTGCGTTTTGTCACATTCATGTCATGGGTAGAAGTCTCATACACCTCGTTGTATGATTTGATTGACTTAACATAAGTGTTGTTGCGGATATATTGCTTTTCGCGGTCCTGGTTGAAGTTCGTAATGAATTTCTTTGCTGCATCAGGCTTTACGCGGATGCTGACAGTCCTCGCCCGGTTTGTGGTTGCCGGGTCGTTTTCGTTGAGCGGCAATATCATCACGATATCCCTTTTGTACAGTTCGGTGTCTATTCGCTTCATATACTCCACAACAGCACCTACTTCAAAGTTCTGCCCATAAGCGCCGAGCCTTGAGCCTATGAGTGATTCAGGCTCCATGGGGTAAGGAAGGTGGTTTTTGTCATCGGAGTTGAAGTCTGAAATCAACGCTTTTCCGTCGCGGAGCATCTGCATCAGCTGGTCCTGGGAAATTTTCGGGTCTTTAGCCTTGATTCCTATGGTTTTTATATGTTCGGGAGTCATAAAGCCTGCCCTGACGGAGAGCCGTACACTGTCATTATCATTTACAGTCGGCGACATTCCGTTATAGTTCATGNANCCGGGTTCCATGCCGTNTGAGAAACTTACAGTCTCNNCATCGGGGCGGCGGCGGANAGNGTCCGCTATGGCGAGGCGGTNTTCTGCGTTCCTCATATTCGCATCTTCGCCTAAATCAACATATTTAGGGCTGTCCTCAGGATAGGTGCCGAATTGCATGCTGTAGGTGTTTTCAATGTCATACCCTTTAGGCTCGCTGATTGTCTGGTATATTGCATACAGGTAATCGGTCACGAACCACACTATCACACTAATGATAAGCAACTCTATGCCCATCCACAGGTTTGAGCGCCATTCGTGGCGAATCTGTTTAAGAAGTTTACGTTTCATATCTTATCGGTGTAACAGTTTATTTGGTTTTGGCGCTGATGGCGTCAACAGGATTAATGCGGCTGGCGCGGATAGCCGGTATGCCGCTGCTTATAAGGTTGAGGATGAAGCAGAATGCAAGCACATAGAAGAAGGTGCTCCATGCAAAAAGCGCTTCAGCACCCGGAGTGACTGCAGTGTTGTAGGTAGTGAACCACCCGGCGGAGTAGATGGAGTCAAAGAACATCCCGCCGAAAATCCATGAAAGGATAAGCCCAAGGACACCGCCTATAAGGGTGATTATTAGGTTCTCGGTGATGATTCCGAACACAATGCTGCTTCGGGGAGCTCCGAACGCGCGGCGCACGCCTATTTCACTTGTCCTGTAAGCAAGGCGGCTGCGGGTCATGGTGCTGAGGTTGATTGCGGGAATCAGCAGCAGGATTACATAAAGCAGATACTGGCTCCTTCTTTCCTTAGCCATGTCGGGAAGCTTGAAATCTTGACCGTAAGCGCTCTCTATGTGAGTGTAAGGTCCTCCTCCAAGATCGTTTTCTATCATTTCAGCAGCCTTTTCTGCGTTGTATTTTGCAAGGTTTGTTTTTACCTCACGTTTAATCTCGGCAAGGTTCTTTTTGTCACTTGCGAGCATTACAACCGCATAGCTGCCCAATCCCCACTGAATTGACCATTCGTCAGGTTCCTCGTATGGAAGCGGTGTCCATACCTGGGCGTATGCTTTAGAAGTTACCGGCGAAACATTGTCCACTACGCCTGTAACTGTATAAGGCACGTCGTTAATGAAAATGTCCTTGCCAACCGCACCGTTTACGCTTTTGAATGTCTCCTCGGCAATGCCCTTGGTTATCACGGCTTTTTTGAAATGGGAAATTACTGCCGCGGAATCGTATGGCATTCCGGCAAGGAACTTGAAATCGTAGAGCCTGAAGAAGTTAGCGTCAGTAGCCCTCATGTCGCAGGTGAATGCCGGTACTCCGGGCGCGCTTACACTTGCCTCCTCAACGTACTTGTTGAATACAGACATCATTTTTGGAGTGGTGAGCGGACGGAATATCTTGTCAACCATAGGTTCTCCAATCGCCGATTGGGCAGACATCTGGTTTGCCGTGTCGGTGCTCCACGCTTGCCCGCGGGTAGCATATAAGTAAAGGTCGCGGTCGCTTTCCGGCGCCATTGAAACAACCTTCACCTGGTCCAGCATCACGACAATCATGATGAGGAACATGGCGAGTGCCGTACCGAGTATCGTCACCCAGGCGATAACCGGCTGCGCTTTGAGTTCGTTTATTATCTGTTTCATTACTGTACCTGTCTTCCGTCAAAGAATCTTACAATTCGGTCTGTCTGGCGAGCCTGTTCCTCATTGTGGGTTACCATCACTATAGTCCTGCCATCCTCTTTGTTGAGCTGGTGCAGGAGACCCATCACCTCTGCACCCATTTTTGAGTCGAGGTTACCGGTAGGTTCGTCCGCAAGGATGATTTCGGGGTTGCCGACAATTGCACGGGCGATTGCCACACGCTGGCACTGACCGCCTGAGAGCTGGGAGGGCATGTGGCGCATGCGGTGACCGAGCCCTACTCTTTCAAGCACTGCCTTTACTCTTTCCTTGCGCTCTTTTTCGCTCAAGCCAGAGCGGTAAATCAGCGGGAGTTCAACATTGTCCATCACATTCAGCGACGGGATGAGGTGGAAGCTCTGGAACACGAATCCCNNGTTTGAGTTGCGGANNGCGGCGNNCNCGCGGTCCTTCATCTTGTCGGTTGCTGTGCCGTTTATTTCAATCTTTCCGCTTGTNGGGTTGTCAAGCAGACCTATAATGTTCAGAAGTGTTGATTTGNCACAACNTGAAGGTCCCATGATTGAAAGAAATTCGCCTTTCTCCACATCGAGGTTCACATTTTCAAGTGCGGTGGTTTCGATTTCGTCGGTGCGGTACACCTTGCCTACATTTTTTACTGAAATGATTGCCATGTCTGTCTTTTTTTTGTTTGTTTTTTAATGAGTTATTATTTATCACGATTCAATTTGAGCCTGTTTGANTTCTCAAAAATTGTCATGTCAGAGATAACGACCTTGTCGCCCGGCTTGATGCCTTCCACAACCTCCACATACTCGAAGTTGCTGTCGCCGAGGCGCACATACCGTTTTTCAAGGTCGCCTTCGCCGGTCTGCACCCACATCTCATAGTCGCCGGGACCTTTGAAATATGTGCCGGTGGGAATCCTCACAGCTTCATCCTTGATGTCTGACATGACGTACACATCGGTCTTGAGTCCGCTGCGCAAGCGGTCGTTGTCGTCCTCGTTGAGCTTTACTGAGAATGAGATTATGCCGTTTTTGCTAAGAGGTGTGAGGTTGCTGACCGTGCCTTCAAGCCGTGTCTTGCCAATCTTTACCACCGCGCGGCTGCCTACGCTCACTTTTTCGCCGTATGAGTCGGCTATGTCGGCATCCACCTTGAAGTGGGAGAGGTCGGAAATCACAGCTACTTTCTCACCGGTGCCGATCTGCTGTCCGATCTGGTTGTTTATATAGGTGAGTGTTGCAGCTCTTGGAGAACGGATGCGCGCATCTTCAAGCGTGCGGTTTTTCTGTGCGAAATCTTTGTCGAAAATATCAAGTTCGAGCTGCTTTGATTTCAGCGAGGCGTCGCGCACCTGCTTTTCATTTGCGAACTGCTGGCGCAGCTGTTGCAGCTCAAGCACTCCGGTATTGTAAGCGAGTTCAGCCTCACGCACCCTGTCTCCGGTTCCGGAGCCAAGCGAGTCAAGGCGGCGCTCGTTAGCCACTTCCACCCTTTTGCGGTTAACATCCATCTCCTTCACCTTTATCTGCATCTCCATGTTTGAGAGAGCGGTGTGGTTGTTGAGGCGTAGCTGCTCCAGGTCGAGCTGCTTCATTCTCCTTTGGTCATGGAGCTGGTTGATCTCAGTTTCCGCGCTCTGGAGGTCGAGGCGGAGCAGGGGAGTGCCCTCTACAAGGCTGTCACCTTCGCGGGCGTAGACTTCCATGATTCTTGTGCTGATAGGGGAGTTGATAATCTCCTCGAATGCGGGCACGACTTTGCCGGAGGCGCTTACCGATGTCTCGATTGTACCTTTGTCGGCTTCAACGATTGTGAGGTCGGATTCATTCACGCTCTTGCGGATGAGTGAAAGCAGCACACCTATTACAACAATAACACTTCCTGCAATCACGCTCCACTTGATTAGAGCTTTTCTTTTTGCGCGCTGGCGCTCTTCTTTGGGTATTTCTCTGTCCATTGTCGGATAATTTTTTCGCATAGTTATTTGCCATAAATATATAGCATAAACCGTGCCAAACCCGCAATGGTCTGATAATCAGATAAAGGTTCCTAAAAACAAGTGTACGGAAACGGACAATGTGTCCGCTCCGTACAGTATGGTGGTACTATGTTACTTGCAGGCGCAAGCCTCAATAGCCGGAAGAAGGAGGGATTCTTCAGCAAGGATGGTTTCAACAAATTCACGGAAAGCTCCTTGCCCTCCATGCACTGTGCCAACGTGCTTAACCTGTGCCTTGACGTAATCAGGTGTGTTTGAGGGACATCCGCTGCACCCTACAGCGCGGAGCAGCGGCAGGTCGTTGACATCGTCACCTATAAATGCCACATCGGCAAGCGTGATGCCCATTTCATCGCACACCTGGCGCGCAAGCGACAGTTTGTCTTTCACTCCGAGGAAACACCGGTCTATTTTGAGCTTCTGGGCGCGTTTAGCAACAATCTGCGTGTTTTCCCCGGTCATTATCGCAACGGGAATATTGTAGTGGCGCAGGAAAATCACTCCCCAGCCGTCTTTTACGCAGAATTTTTTCATAATGTCCCCTTCGGCGGTGTAGTACATTCCTCCGTCGGTCCACACTCCGTCAATGTCGGTGATAAAAAGTTTAGGCAGCATAGTTTTAAGCAAGTGATTGAGGGTAAATTATTTCATCAGCGTCAAGAGCCGAGGCGAGAGGTTTGCCGATTACCTGTGAGCGCTCAGCCCATTTGAAGCCATCGCCGGGACTGAGCAGGTGGATATCTTCTTCAGTGATTATGTGCCCTGCCGGAAGGGCTTTTTTAGTGGCTATTGACCTTTCAAGTTTGATTTTAGCCGAAGCAACGGCAGGGTCTATGTACAAATCCTCCGAGCCTAACCATCTCTCGGCAAGGCGAATGTCCCTGACCATGCGGTTAACGCCGTCTGGACCGAGGGAGCCTTGCTGGTCTGTGCCTTTCATTCGGCGGTCCACCGTAATGTGCTTCTCGATAATTTTCGCACCCATGCCAACAGCCACCGCCGGAGCGGCAATGCCTATCGTGTGGTCGGAAAATCCGATTGTGTACTGCGGATAGTGCTTGAGGAGGTATGTAATGGTGCTTAGGTTGAGGTTGTCCGGCATTGTGGGATACTGGCTGACGCAGTGCAGGATGGCAATGTCCGAATGATAGCGGGTAATCACATCAAGCGCGTCGTCAAGTTCCTTTTTTCCAGCCATGCCGGTGGACAGGATGATCGGGATTCTGGTTTCTGCCATAGCTTGCAGCAGGGGCAGGTTGGTGAGGTCGCGGCTTGCCACTTTCAGCTTGTCCGGAGTCAGCAGTTTAAGCAGCGAGAGGCATCCTGTTGAGCATAGCGTTTCCACGAAATCGAGCCCGAGGCTTTTGGCGTGGCGGTACACTTCGAGGTGCTCCTCGTCGGAAAGTTCAAGGAATGCACGGTGCTCGCCATAGGTTTTGCCGAATGAATGTGGCGAATTATAGGGGCGGTTCATCTGAGATGCTGCAAGCTCCTCCTTGAGGTCGCGCTTTGTGAGCTTGACAGCATCCATCGGGCGGAGGTCAAGGTTGCAAGCCTCGTCACGCACCGGGCGCGCAACAAGGTCAACAATCAGTTTGGCAATGTCAACAGAGCCGTTATGGTTCTGCCCGATTTCGCCTATTATATATGTGCTGCTCATTTTTCGTTCTGTGCTATGTTTTCTTTCATTACCGAGTGGTATCGCTGCTCCGAGTCTACGAGCTCAATCAGCTCTTTCAGCGACCCGCCGGTTTCAGTCAGATGCCTGGAATACAATTCCTGCAGGAGCGCGAAATCAGAGGGTGTGTCAAGAGTGAGCCTGAGGTCGGTGCGTGTCTGCAAAAACTCAGGGAGCGGCAGGAACTCGAGCTTGAACTCCTGCGGGTGGGTGTATAGGTAGATGGTCACGTGCTCATGGTAGAGCTTTTCACCGGTAGCGGCAGCCGCCTTGCGGAGCGCGTCGGCAGTTGCAAGTTCGGCATATAGCCCGAGGTGGGATTTTATGGTCGGTCTTCCGTCCGGGAAAGCGAAAGCAACATAATCTGCTCCGCTTGCCGCCTGCGCGTCAAATAGTTCCTGGAATGTGTCGGTCTGCATGAATGGATTGTCGGAGCAAACCCGGATTATGCGGTCAAGCCCGAATTTGTCCGCGGCACCTATGAAACGTGCAAGCACATCATCCTCACTGCCACGGAAGCACTCAACCTTGTGCGCCTTTGCAATGTCGGCGATAATATTGTCGGAGGGATTGTCGGTAGTGGCGACTACAATGGTTTTGCCCGGGCACGACTTCTTTATCTTTTCAATGATAATGTCGATAATGCGGGTTTCTCCGCCGAATGCGCGGAGTATTTTGGATGGCATGCGTGTTGAACCGGAACGAGCCTGTATGACAATCCCGTCACGGTTGCCGGTGTTCTTTGTTAGTTTCATTCTTTCAAATGCGTCAATATAGCTTCCGGGGGTGATGTTAATTACTGATTTGCCGAGCTTTGCAGCGAAGTCACGCAAGGTAAAATATGCCTTGAATGCAACGTGCATGTGGTACAGGATGGTATAAAGCCGTGCCGTTGAAAGGTTTTCCTGCTTCACGGTGTCGGCTTTGGATGTGCCTTTGTCATAGAAATGCTTCTGGTGCATGAGCACTTCATTGTTTTCGGTCACTGTGATTTCCGGCAGCCATGAGTGGTCCGCTCCGGCAAGGTATATTTTCTTGAAAGGCATTCGCAGCGCCATTGCAATTGAGGGGATGAGTACATTATGCGGGCGCGGCATTCCGATGCCTTTGCGGTAAACGAAGTCGGTGAAGGATTTGAAGCCCTCAACAGGAGTGGTGTTATAGATATGCACCGTTATGTTGGGATTCTTCTTGAGCATCTCCTGCCATTTNGTGTCGACCTNTGAGCGGGAGGNCATGAATAGGTGCAGGTTCCAGTCNGNTTTTTCANCAAGTGCGCCGAAANGCGATTCCCTTTTCTCATCCACAATCCAGAAAAGGGGGTCGGCTATGAGGTAAAGCTCCGGTTTCAGTTCGGTGAACATGGGCGAGGTGGCGCAGAAGTTTACCGCAAGGAGGGTCCTTGAGTCAATGAAGTCGCGGTGGTCGGTGACTGTCTTGTTCAGCGACGGTCCGTTAGCTAGTATCACCAGTTCATCGGGATTCCTGAGATTTTCCGGCAAAGCGGATGGTTTCCTTGATTTCAAGGGAATTTTAACGAGGCTCAGGAGCGTCTGCTGGAGGTCGCCAGCCCATTTCTGCATTTTGTCTAATGTAGCCATTGGAGCGNTTTTTGTGTTGCAAAATTACAAAAAAGAGGTGTGATAGCAGTGAATCAGCGCAGGATAATGNGCGTGAGGGTGCGTCCTGATTCCACTCCGAGCCGGCGGGCGGAGAAAAAATGCTTCCAATCGCAGCGCGAACAGCCGCAAGGGGCGGAGATGTTTTGCCTTGGCACCCCGGAATTGACAAGTGACGCGGTAACGGCTTTAGGGAGGTTTACGTGCGGTTTGCCAGAGGTGCGNACTACTGCTCCAAACTGCTNGAACTGCGCTGCAACTTCCTCTCCAACCTCAAAGCACTCCGGGCANATGCACGGACCCATCGCTGCATGGATATTTGCGGNATCTGCGCCGAGGGACACCATCTTTTCCACAGTCAGCGCGGCGATGTTTCCGGCGGCACCACGCCATCCGCTGTGCGCAGCCCCGATTACTCCAGCTTTGATATCGGCGAGAACTAAAGGCACGCAGTCGGCTGTGTGGATGCCGAGTGCAATCCCATGCCGGTCGGTGACAAGCGCGTCAGTTTCTGTAAGAGCCACGGCTGGGTCACGCACAACAGCAACGTTAAGCGAATGGGTCTGTCGCGGGAATACTATGTTGTCCGGCTCGATGCCGAGAGAACTCGCAAGCTCGTTGCGGCAATCCCCGTAATGCTGCGGGAGGTCGCCGGTATAAGAGCATGTTGAAAATCCGGAGTAGGGCAGATGAGGCGAGCCGGTGTCCCGCAAGGTGGAAAATGCCGTGATTCCGGGCAGGTGCAGCAGGTCAGTTGCCTTCACTGTCAAGGGTGTCTACACCGTAATCCCAGTCTTCATCCCAATCCTCATCTTCAAGGTCGAGCTCCTCTTCGTCAACAGGCATTGCTTCAGGCTCGAAGATAAATTCGTCTTCCTCCTGCACCCTGTGGCGCTTGTCAAGAGGACGATGGGTGATTGAGGGAGTGGCAATGCGGTTGCTTTCATCGGTAATGGCACCCCAAAGCATATCTTTCAGCTCCGTGAGTCCTTCACCGGTAACCGCCGAAATGAACACCGACGGAACACCTTCCGGCAGGGTCTTTGCGAGTTCTTCTTTCAACTCTTCATCAAGCATATCGCTCTTTGACACAGCGAGTATCCTCTGCTTGTCCTCAAGCTGAGGGTTGAAGCGTCGAAGCTCTTCGAGCAGAATATTGTACTGCTTGGCAATGTCATCGGCATCGGCAGGCACAAGGAACAGGAGCACGGCATTGCGCTCGATGTGGCGCAGGAACCGCAAGCCGAGTCCTTTGCCGTCACTCGCGCCCTCAATGATTCCGGGAATGTCAGCCATGACAAATGACTGCTTGTCGCGGTACTCCACGATGCCGAGCTGCGGCTCCATAGTTGTGAAAGGATAGTCGGCTATTTTGGGACGTGCCGCGCTCAGGGCGGAAAGCAGGGTTGATTTGCCTGCGTTGGGAAATCCGACGAGACCTACATCGGCAAGCAATTTAAGCTCGAGTACAACAGCTTTTTCCACAGCCGGTTCGCCGGGCTGCGCATAACGGGGCGTGCGGTTGGTAGGACTCTTGAAGTGCCAGTTGCCGAGACCGCCGCGACCGCCGCGAAGAAGCTTTACCTCCTCGCCGTCGTCAGTCACCTCGCAGAGGTAGTCGCCAGTTTCCGCATCGAAAACCACTGTTCCGCAGGGAACATCCACTATAACATCCTCGCCATCCTTGCCGCTGGAACGGTTTTCAGAACCGCTCTGCCCGTTGCCGGCGAAAATATGCCTGCGGTACTTAAGTGGAAGGAGCGTCCACATGTGGGAATTGCCTCGAAGGATGATATGCCCTCCTCTGCCGCCGTCGCCGCCGTCCGGTCCCCCTTTGGGTACATACTTCGCGCGGTGGTAGTGGCGTGAGCCGGCGCCGCCTTTGCCTGAGCGGCACAGTATCTTTACATAATCTATGAAANTGGTATCTGCCANNACTGTAATGTTTTTNCTATNTAAAACNATTCANNGGAGGATTGGATTTTGNAGCGNGNTAAAAAGCTGTTCAAGCGTTGGCGATGAGCCAGACGGTGTACAATATATATACTAAAAGGAGCAGCGAACCTTCAACGCGGGTGATGGTGCGTATCTTGAAGAATCTGCTGAATACCCAGAACAGGGCGGAGGCAAGCAGCAGGGTGAGCAGGTCAACATTGCCTATGGCTCCGAAGCTGAGAGGGAAAATGGTTGCAGATGCTCCGAGCACAAGGAAGATATTGAATATGTTGCTGCCAATCACGTTGCCCAAGGCAAGTTCCGGCTTCCCTTTTATCGCAGCGGTTATGGATACCGCAAGTTCCGGCAGGGATGTGCCTATTGCAACAATTGTCAACGCAATAACCGCATCGCTAACCCCAAGCACTTTTGCAATGCCGGTAGCGCCGTCAACAAAAATGTCACCGCCGAAAATCAGTCCGGCAAGTCCGGCAAGCACGAAAATGATCGCTTTTACAGTTTTCATAGGTGGCTTGGCGCCGGCTTCCGGTTCTCCGCTCTCAGCCGGCTTGCCTGTTTTAGCTTCTGACAGGGTGTGGCGCATGAACAGGACGAAGAACAGCATCAGCAGCAATCCGTCTACTCTGGTGAGGGTCATTGCGGGGGCAGAATCGAGCAGAGGTCCGTTACCCATGATTAGCAGAATCAGTGAAGAGAGGAATACCAGCGGAATCTCTTTGTTCATAATCGTTTCGCTGACTTTCATAGGTTTTATCATCGCCACAATGCCTATTATGCCGCAGATATTGAAAATGTTACTGCCCACAACATTGCCTATGGCAAGTTCGCTTGTGCCTTTCCATGCCGAAATCAGGCTGATTACAAGCTCAGGGGTGGATGTGCCGAAAGCAACGACTGTCAGACCTACAACGAGTTCTGATATTCCCATTCTTCTGGCGAGNTCAGANGAACCGTCAGTAAGCATATTGGCGCCGACAAGGATTAATACCAGTCCGCCTATCAAAAAAAGTATATCGAGTATCATGCGGCAAATATACCAAAAATCCGCGACATACAGCAATTATGCAGTGCGGGCAAGGAGTTCGCGCCATTCTGCCTCGGCGATGTCGTGCTTCGGCGGCATCTGGGCGAGCTGCTCCCGGATACGGTTGCAACGTTCCTTTATTTCCTGGCGTAGGCGTGGCATGAAGATGCCGTCATTCTCCGGGGTGCGTCCCTGCGCGTGCCACTCGTTGACGATGTCCTGCGCCATAGCGCGTATGCGCTCCTTGGAAATCTCCAGGACGTTGAATTTGAGCTTCACGGCAACAGGCTCGGGCTTGTATTCGCCGGTGAACAATTCTTCCACCACCTCCGTATGGTGGTTTTCGGCTTTGGGGGTGTCAGAGGGAGTGGCGTTTTCCGGGGTTTTGGTATTTTTGGTGGACTTGGTTTTCTTAGCAGGCTTTTTGGCAAGGCGCGCCTCGCGTCTGCGCGCTTTCTCNTCNATTTCGTAACGGATGAAGTCGAATGCCATGCGNGCNAGNGGCTGCATTTCAATGANNTTTCCGGACGCAGCGTATTCAATCACAGCGTCATACACTTCCCTTCGGATGTCTTCTGAGTAGGGTTTTAGGATTTCGTGCCATTTCATAGCGAATGTAAAATTTTTCATAGTTGGTGTG
>WFLX010004279.1_pt1 | contig 26301 bp, 15 predicted proteins | sample 4967041 | NCBI WGS metagenome assembly WFLX01 (sample SAMN12857096, study PRJNA449069) | gut metagenome | isolation source: stool from male and female vole | host: Microtus ochrogaster | place: USA:Florida | collected 2017
CGTTTATTGTATGTTAGCTTTTAGTGTTATATAATCTGTTTGTCAGCTGATTGTATTGTTTTACTTTGCAAAGTTAGTGATAATTTTTGGATTATAGTATATTTGTCAGCTCAAAATGATTTTACTTGTTAACTTCTTAAGAGGTCTTCTCGTCAGTTGCTGAAAGATTGTAAATCAGACAAAGGTAATAGAGTTGTTGAGCATATGCCTTTTTTTTTGATGTCAGAAAAAGGATAGGAAATGTATTAAAAAATGATGAATGGAGGGATAAAAAAGAAGATTTATACTACAAAAATAAACAAAACAACCAATAAACAAGTGTTTTTCTGTTTTTTTTCTTATTTTTGCACTTGAATTGGAGTAAACTCTATCCAAAGACATATTGAATTAATAAGAAGCGTTATGCTTATCTTGTAGATGAAAACCTGAGAAATTTTCAAAGCGAACAAGGATAGCATAGTGGTTCTCACGCATGGCGTGGGCTGCTATTACTACATCTGTTCGCAAAGGTTTTCTCAGGACCTTCATCTAAGACGTGGCATTGCAGATCCACGCTTCATGTATTATATAGAGTCCTAAAGGGTCTGTGTGGGCAAAGGAAAACTATGGGAATAAAACAAATGACCAGTAGTGTCGTCATGTTGCTTTTTATGGTTACTGCCATGCAAGCACAGGAAGTTAAAACAGATTCAATTGGCGACAATCTCCAAAATCACAATGAGCAAATGGATTCGCTGAAAGCTTTGGCTGGCGAATTGGCTCAAATTAAATCCAGACTTAATGACATAGAGCAAGAACAGCACTANGAAAANATCTGGAAGCGTAAAAAATATTGGAAATTAGGATTTGGTAATCCGAGTATTGAACGTGNCGATGGTGAGGCAATGAGTTGGGNGNCGGATTTTGCTGTGTCTCTTNAACGTGGAAAAACCGTTNATGTCCATTCCAAACCGCTTTGGGGAATGGTTAAAGTAGGTATTGACTATGGGTTCGTAGATATTGGCTATGCTAAACTAAAGTTAAAGTCTGTCGAATTACCCAAGAACACAACATCCACCTTTGGGACAAGTGTTGGATCGAATCCCTACGGAGGGTTCGATGATATCATAAGCGAAGCTCCCGGTGAATCGGCTACTTTTCTTCCGGAAGTCGGTTTGGGGATGCACAAGATTGATTACAGACTGCATATAGGTCCAAGTATTAGTGTTAATCCTTGGAACCATCTTATTGTGGCAGCTTATTTTCATGTCATGCCGACAGCATCAGGTATTATAGAAAATGATGCCTTTTCTTCTGGATTCGGTTGCGCCCTGTCGGCAGGCATTTCGGTGTCCTACAAAGCAATATCAGTTGGTGTCGAAGGTGTGTGGAGTACTATTAAATATACGCAGTCTTCTTTTGATGAAGAAGATTATGAAGATAATAATGATTTAACTTTGTTTGATACGAAGAAATTCAAGTTGAAACAAAGTGGTTCTCGTTTTTATATAGCATTAAGATTTTAACCCGTAACATTTAGAGTAATTATGAAATTAAAGTTTTTTTATCACATCTTTTTAGTCGTTTCATTATTGATTATGGCGAAATGTACTGAATCAGACGACGATAGTAAAGATGGAAGTGGAAACAGAAATGTACCGGTTGGCGCATTCCCCTCAGCCGAGTTTCATCCTAACAATTTGCCGGATGAGCCTTATGCGGAAGACGCTATTCGTATTGAGGCGCTGGATGATCAAGCTCCGTTCTATGCCATTGAGCTTATGTCGGATGGGTACTATCTGCTTAGCACCGTTCGCCCATATTATGATGCTTCCGCTGTGCATGTCGCTGCGGGAACTGACGGAAGTGTATTTATTTGTAAAAGTCGTCAGAATAGTGCAGTGAAAACAAGAGGCACAGAGAGCGATGACGGGACAATAGCATTACNTAATGGTGNGTNNTATGGCAAATTTACAAAACTTGGCGATAAGAAATACCTNTTGAGTAATGGCGTAGAAATTGANTTAATGAACCTTACNGGTTCTGATAAAGAGATACAATATAAGGGTAAAGATGGTTGGATATCACATGTATATGTAAATGTGTCTGAACCAATTTCAGAGGACTTGACGCGAAAAAGCCTCTGCAGAACATGGAAGGGCAATAGCGAGGAAGGATGGGTTTACTTCCGTAATGAATATGTCGCGCATTGGAAACAGACATTTAATAACGGTAAGATCGATACTTATTTCCAAAAGATCGAAGATGATATGTTTGATATTGCGGAAAAAGATTTTGTGGATGAAGATTATTTCTGTTACAAAGTTACATTTACTTCTGTAGGCACATATATATGCTTTTATTCAGATGGGGATATGGAAGTTGCGCGATGGAATTGGGTAAATAAAGAAAAAGGCACTCTTTATTGTTATCATTCGATGACAGATGACGATATAGAAATTGATGGCTATTTGACAGTTCGGTTTGCCGGTAATCAAATGCGAGTCTATGAGGATTGCACCGACCAAGAAGAAAATATGCGTTTTGTGGTAGTTGGCACACTGACTGCGGCCAATTAAGATTGTGTTAGCTATTACAATATACGGTAGATGGACGGTTAGAAATATTATATAGTCGTTCCATAAAGTAGTAGAACTAAAAAGATAATGGCGTGACGGAAATGTTTCCGTCACGCCATTGATGGTAATTATCATTGGTATTGTGTTATGATTACTTTACCACGAAAGCCTTTTTGTTGGCAATATAGATTCCTCTGCGAGGTGTTTTGACCGGTTGTCCAAGCAGGTTGTACATCTTATCGGATGTCGTTCCTTTCTCGGTGGCAATGGCTTCCATGCCGGTAGGAATGCTGACAGGTGCGGATAGTGCTGANAATGCACCGTGTTCGTTCACCGACTGTACTGCNNTCTCATCGCCTTCGCCGGCCTCANANTNTTCCGTACCGGTAGTGAATGCTGCCACCTTGCCGTTCACAGTCACCACATAACAGATGGCATATTCGTCTGCCGTCCATGTTATCGTGCTGTTATCGCGTGAGAGGACAGGCACAGCAGTTTTCTCTACCACCTCCATTGGGTTCCAGACTCCGCTGATATTGCTTGTGCCGTCGCCTGCCATGACGTTGGCAACGGTGTATTGCGCCGCTTCGTCGGCAGTGAGGAAGTTCTTGGCCTTGCCGGTTACTTTCTCGCCGTTAGAGGTATAATAGTAGTCTTCTATAGACTTTTCCGACATAGCATAGCCGTTTTTGTCCACTATGTCATATACAGCCCAGAGCTTCGGCAGTCCTCCCATTGTCGGATACCAATAGCCTTCGTATGGCTTCACCTCCATCTTAGTGTGCAGGAACACCGTTTTCGGACTGTCATGCCACGGTCTGCCGAGGTAAATGCGGTACTCCTCCGGATTAGAGGTGTATGTGGTTGTGATGGTAGTATTGTTGAATACATATCCCCAACGGGTCTCAGCAGGGTGGTTTGGTGCCACAATGTAGCCGCCGGTCTTGCGGTTTATGTTCAGAATACAGTTCTCAAACCATACATCGCCGGAGCCGTATATGAAGTCAACGCCGCCTTCTATTGTTGAGTTATTGAAGAACTGACGGTTATATGTGCCGTTGCTCTTGTAGGTATCCTGATATGAACGCGCGTTGATGTTGTCGAAAACGGCACGGTCAGAGGTAATGTTCATGCTGAGAGCCTGCGGGCCTTCCATTCCTTTCAGTGTCCAGTTCTCGTTGTCGAGCGTTATGCCTTGCATGAAGAAGTCGGTGGCATTGTCCTGAACCTCCAGCGTAGCTCCGGCGTTAACGTGATACCATACCTTTGTCGGATCAGAGCAAGCTCCGTCCAGACGGTCTGTGGCTATGGTCACTTTGTCCACCGCCTGGCCTATGATATGTATGTTAGGCTTGTTCACATACACAAGGCGACAGTCGTCGTAGTCGCTCTTTCCACCCGGTATCTGTTCCGTCGGCGCGCCTGATCCGGTCTGCGATGTAGTGTAACGTGTACCGTAGCTGGAGTTGAACGTGTTGTTCGGGNCGTTGTAGTAGCCCTCCTTAATGAATATAAGGNATGGTTTCGTGGCGGCAGNCGGGGCNTCGTCTATCGCATCCTGNATGTAACGGTATTGCTTTGGCATTGTCTCTGTAGCGGCTATGCTCTCACCTTGCTGCAGATCGAGGTTTTTGTCCACTATGGCATCGAAGATACGCGCTGTCGGTTTCTGCCTTTCCATAACGGTGAATGTGAGAGATACCGCCTCTGCCGCATTGCCTGAGCGGTCTTGTACGTATCCGGCCGGTATGCTGAGGCTGTATGTCTTGCCGTAATCCAAGGCAACATAGTTGAATGTCACGCTACGTGTGTTCCATGTCGGCGCAATCTCCTTGCCGCCAAGCATTATCTTTGTGTCTGCGTTGCCCGGCTGTATGCGCTCGTTGTATGTTATGGTTATGCAGCCGGAGGCACTTACGCCTGTGGCATTGTCGGCCGGCAGAGTGGCTGATACTATCGGTGCCTCGTCATCGGCCGCTACCTCTGCCGTGCCGAGTATATAGACATTGCCCACTCCCGACTCTGAGTGTGAGGTGTATTTAAGCCCGTCAAAGGTTTCTGANNACTCNTAAGACGATGACAGGAGAGCGTCGCCTGTGGCGGTTNTGCGTATTGTTACGGCCTCTTGCCCCATGGCCTCAGACGGTATGTTGAACTCTATCGGGCGTATAACGTTGGCTGTCATGTCCCATGCCGCGCCCTCAATGTCGCTGAATGTGTTGCCGTCAATGGAATATTGCGCCTTGTATGACTTGGCAGCCATGTTCTTTGCCGCCATGTCGCCGATGAAGTTTGCCGCTGTAAAGTTTTTGGTCGAGAAACAATATTGCCATGCTATGTCACGGGTGTCATAGCCATTCTGGTACAGACCGTTGATGCCTGCCAGCACAACGCCCTCTCTGTTGCGCACAACCGGGGTGCCTGTGCTTTGGCTGTAGGCCGGTGTACCGTCGCTCAGACGCACTACTGAAGCGGTAGCGTTACGCTCTTCGTCCCATGTCAGGTCTGCGGGGAACGGATAGTTCGCCGTGGTGTTGTAGGCGTATGATTGTGTTGCTGACGCATCGAATACCGCAATGAAGTCCTGAACCTCATAGTTGGCGGTCAGTTGCATGTCAGAGTCAACCGTTAGCGTGCGCACGGCAGATGTCCCGGCGTTAGCGTTCGTGTCCGTCCACTGCATGAATTTCAGTATTTTTGACTCGTTGGCGGTAGCCGTTATTTCCGTGCCTGCCTCGTATTTGCCGTTGTTCTCGTTTGGTGACAGGGTGATATTGCCGATAGTCAGCTCCGCATCGTTGGTGCATGTGGTGCTTACTGTATATACCGGTATGGCGTCATAAACGGCTGTAACGGTCTTGTCCGCATCCATAACGACGGTGTAGTCGGTGGCGGTAGATACCGTTTTGCCTTCTATCTGCCACTCCTTGAACTTATACCCGAAGTTGCGTTTGGCTGTTAGAGATACCTCTGCGCCTTCTTTGTAAGAAGCCATCTCAGGGTCAATGCTCACGCTTCCCGCCTCTGCGGGTATGACATTGGCTGTGAGGTTGTATTTTGTCGTCTGCTGTATGGTGCCAGACATTGTGCCTTCTATTACAATGTCGTTTATGCCCACGTTCTTGTTGTTACCGAGACCGATAACGGAGATGGCGAGAACAAGCGGTTTTGAGGCATCGGCCGATACGCCGTTGATGTCGGCCGAGATTGTTTTCAGTTCCAAAGACTTGCCGGAACGGTTTATGCCCTCGTTGCTGCAGATGTCGGCCGAGCCGTTTCCGCTGAGCGTTGCCGTGATGTTTCCGCCGTCAGTGCCGTAGCGTGCCGCCTGAAAAGAAACCCTTGACGGTATGAATACCACTCCCTCCTCAGGGGTAAGGGTATATGTTATGGTATTTCCCGCTACCGGAGACGATGGCAATGAACTGCCGGTGGCATTGGCAACTTTAGTCTGTTTCTTGCCGTTCTCGGTAGTGCCGCTCCATGTGCAACCTCCGTTCTCGCTTACGGTGAGCAGTGAGCCGTATGACACTGTCTTGCCAACAAATCCTATGGTCATTGCCTCTGGAGCGAATACAGGGTCGCTGTCCACAAGAGAATAGCTTACATTGCCGTCGTAGCTTACTGTCTGCCCGCCGGCCTTGGTTGCCGTTCCGTGTACGGTCATGTCTGAGACACAGAGATATTTGCCGCTGGCCTCGCTGCTTTGGTTGTTATACCACGGGTACAGACGTACATAAATGGACTGTCCTTCCTCTATCTGTACGGTTACAGGGTATTCAATCAGCGTCGGGGTATCTTTGGCAATGTTCACTTTCTCGTCTATCAATACCGGATTGGAGAAATCCTTTGAGGTGCTGTAATAGGCGTGATAACTCACCGCAGAGCCTCCGCGTCCGGAGATATAATATGATATTTTGTCGGCGGAATAAGTGTAATCCGCCGGACATGTAACCTTGAACTCAGCGTAACGGGTAGATACCTCGTCTATCTCCCCAATGCCCCATTTGCCGGTAGGTGTTGTTAGCAGCTGCATGGTGCGTGCCGCTTCTCCTGAGCCTATGTTGCCATACTGCTGCACTTTCAGTCCTTCCAGTTGCTCGTCGTACACGGTCAGCAGCTCATCAGNTGTCGCTGAGGCATCTTTTGNCAGCGGCCATACTNCTGTCGCTTNCGTTCCTCCTGACAGGCTTATAGCCTCTGCCGTGAGATTGAGTGACGATGACTTGTCGCCAACGGTGGCTGTGAGCGTTCCGTTCATCGTTCCGCTATTGTTGAGCGTGGCCTTTACATATATGGAGGTTATGATATTGCTGCCGTCGGCAGGTATTTCCAAAGTGGTGGTGTAGTTCTTCTTGTCAGTAGACACGAGGAAACCGCCGTCTGCCGTTATTGTCATCGCACTGCCATCGGATATTCCAAAGGCGGATACATTGAACTCTTTTACTATGGATTGGCTTTGATATGCCTTGCCCAAGTCGCTGGAGATGGGGTTGAATGTTATCTCCGCCGATACCACAACGTCGTTTGCCAACTCCTGCAATACGGCTTGTTTCTTAGCGTCTTTTTCCGTCTCGGCCTGTGTCTTGAGTTGCTGCGCGAACTCTCTTGCTATGAGTGTGGCGCCGAGGGCTGCCGGATGCGTCTTGTCATCCGCACAGAACAGGTTCTCGGTGCAATAGCTGTCGCCGTATTTCAGATAGAGGTTGGCGGTCAGTGTGGTAAGGTCTATGAAAGGAACGTCGTCATACTCGTCCGCAACATTGTGTGCTTGGACAACATAGTCGTATGTGTCGTCGCTCTCGGCCACTTTGTTTCCCGTTGTCAGCGTCTTGCCGTCGCACAGTGCAAAGCTGTTGCCGAGGTCGTGACGGCCGTTGCGTTGTATGTCCTTACCGTCGGAACTGAAATACTTTCGGCATATAGGGCCTACGACAATGGGTTTCACTCCCATGGCCTTCGCCTCGTTTATGTAGCTGCGGATGTATTCCTTGAAAGTGCCGGAGGCTGTCGTTCCGCGGTAATCCGTGCTTCCTGCCGTTGTGGCGTCGCCTATGCTGTTATAGTATTGCTTTACAATATCGCCGTCAGCGCCGTTGTTTTTCTCGTCGTTGTGCGCGAATTGTATCAGCAGGAAGTCTCCGTTTTGCATGGCATCGCTGCCTCCTGTGACGAGAGTGGGCCAGAATGACGCCTCTTTATAAAACGATTTACTTGAGGCGCCAGACTTGCCGCGGTTGTTTACCGTCAGGTTGTCGATGTTGAAGAACTGCTGCAACATCTGTGCCCAACCGCGTTTGTCGGTAGAACCGTCGGTTGGATAGTTTGCCATGGTTGAGTCGCCGATGGTGTGCAGTTTCTTCTTCGCCTCTGCTACGGTGCCGCATACGAATAGTGACATAAGCAGCACGATGAGGGAAGTGTGAAAATGTTTGTTCATTGTTATAAAATGATGGTTTAGGTTATAATTTTCTCGTTTGCAAAGGTAGTGGGTTTTCATGAGACGCGAGTGCATAATCCAACCATTTTGTGGTGTAATTCTCTGTCAGGTATGGGGCAAAAAAGGTGCAATGGTGTGATTCTTTATAACAAATAACGTAATTTTAACGTCTGTTCGGTATGAAGAAACAATAATAAGTGTAGAGATATTATCTGTATTTCATTATTGACATCACTCTGCAAGAATGCCTGTGAGGTACGGAACATAATGAAAGACGAAGGGTAAAAAGGAGCATTGTAAAACGGCCTCGGTCAAAGCGTGATATAATCGCAATGCAATTGTATAGTAAAGGCAGTACGATTACGCTGTAAACGCACTGCTTTTGCACTGTAATCGCACTGCGATTACAATGGTATTTGCAAGTGGTTAATAAACAGGGGGATAAAAAGCCTTTCGGATAAGAGTAAGCATGAGTCCGGTATAAGAATGGATTTGTTGAGAGGGTTGACCCAATCTCACTGTCAGTGTCACATTCTTATACCGGACTCACGCCGCTTTATTTAGTCTGTGGTCTTGTTTCTGTATTCTGTCGGCGACATGTTGAATGAAGCCTTGAAACACTTTGAGAAATATTTTGGATCGGAGAAACCACAGGAATATGCAATATCGTTAACGCATCTTGAGGTCGTTTGCAGTTGTTGGCAGGCACGTTTCATGCGCGCCTCTTTAAGGAAGTCACCCGGCGTGACGCCTAATAGCGCTTTTATCTTGCGGTTAAGTGAGGAGCGTGATGTTGCTGCCGCAGCCGCCATGTCATCCACTCCGATGTTGCAGTTACCGAGATTTTCCTCCACAAAAGTCAGCAACCGTTGCATGAAAGCGGCGTCTTCGTCTGACAGTCGTGGCAATAACGGTGTGGCTTCCGTAGCCGGTGGTGCTACGGGNGCAGTCTGACTGTNGGCCGGCCGGTCNTGTNCTTGTACGGGTTGGGATGTGGTGGCTGCNGGTATNTGNTGCTCAAACAGTTGCAGANAAGNCTGTAGATTCTCCTCACGCTGCCTTTTCAGCGTGCGTATATATAATAATGTGTATGTGACACCGGACACGACACATACCAATATCAGCACATACAGGATATATGCCCACGGTGTTTCCCAGAAAGTTGGTTGCACTTCTATTATCAGTGTGCGTGTATTGTCTGTCCATAATCCCTCGGCATTGGTGGAACGTATCTCCAGACGATATGTGCCGGGAGCGAGATTATAGAAACTNAGNGTGCGGGTGTCNGCGGGAATGNTCCATTGTGCGGTATCGTTATCATTGTCNNATAACCCTTCGGGGGTCATGNGGGTGATGTATTTGATATGCGAATTGTCCGTGAAATCCAGTGCGGCGTAGCGTATGGTGAAGTCTCTCTCATTGGACGAAAGCCGTAACGTGTCGCGCCCATCGGCTGAGTAGTCTATGTTGCGGCCGGGGATGGAAACGGATGTTATTACTATTCTGGGCACATAGCTACGCTGGTGGAATGATTGCTCGGGCATAATAAGCAGCCCTGTTTCCTGAGTCAGAAGCCAACGGCCGTCGGATAGCAATATCNGTTCAGCGTCGGAAAACCTCGAATCCACAGAGAAAAAGAGGTCGTTGAAATTTTCTGTCGCATTGGTGTCAGCGTTGATGCGTGTAACTTGGTTGTTACACTGCACGAGTATCTCGTCGCNTACCTCGGCCATGGCCAGCGCTACATCCGACCCCATACCGCTATTGGTGTTGAAATGCTTGAAAGAGAAGGTGGGTTCCGTGAGGTTTTTTGTCAGAAGCATATTGACACCACCGCTCTCGGTGGAGATAAACAGGCGTCCCTTGCGGTCTATCAGCAGGTCCATAACGGCGCTGCACGATAGGCTTGCGGCTCTGTTTGACTCACGCAGATGCAGGTTGAAGCCGATTTTCTCAGGTTGTCGGTGTATGTCTTTGGCTACGATAAATCCCTCAGTGGTAGTTCCTAATATTAGTGTGTCGCCGACAATGAGCAACCGGCGCATGTGGAGATTGCCCTTAGGATAACCGGAGAAGGTGTTAATATAATTGCGGAAATGCGGCTTACCGCCTTTCATCTCCATGAGATTAAGCCCTCCGCCGTGGGTTGCTATCCACAATCTGCCTCGGCTGTCTTCCTTAATGTCGTATATGTCGTTGCAGTTTATTGTCTCACCGCGTTTCACTTGCGCCGGTGTTCCCATGTTGTGGTGCTGTATTGTGAACCTGCCATCGGATGTTTCTACAAGTGAAAACATGCCGTGTGGCTTGGTTCCGAACCATAATGTGCCGCTTTTGCGCTGTTGCTCTATGCAATATACCGGTGCGAAGCGTTGCGGTTCGGGATGCAACATGCCGTCAGTACCCAGATAGCCGATAANGTTGGCGAGGCTGTCGAGNACCGTTATAGTCCCTTGATTGCGTGAAGNGACCCATATACGTTTCTTGTTATCAACGAAAAGGCAGCGTATGATGTCAGATGGAACGGCGGAAACGGTTGTCGCAGGCTGTGGCGCCGGTGATATTTTGTGCACGCCATATTGTCCTATAACCCAATGATTGCGCTGTGAGTCGGTAAACACCTGGCGTACATGGTTGAATAATTGCCCTCCTATCTCTTGGCTGTGCTCTTTCTTTACAACCGTGTCATGCCTGATACGTGTAAGGTAACGCTCACGCACCGCTTCCTCAGGCTGCTCGAAACGGTATGTGGAGAGATTGAAACGCCATACGTGTTCGTTAATGACGCAATAGATGTTACCGTCGTCTCCAAGCTGCATATTGCGTATACGGTCGGATGTTAGGTTGTTGCCGTCACCGGGTTGTGACTTGAATACCGCAAAGTCATAACCGTCATAACGGTTCAGTCCGTTCCATGTGGCAAACCAAAGAAAACCGCGGCGGTCTTGAAGTATGCGGGTTAGATGCCACTGCGACATACCGTTGTGGTCGTCATAGTGGGTAATTCTATATGTGGCTGCGGCAAGGCAAGAAGGCATTGCCACAAATATTATGGATAGATATATAGATAATAGCCGTTTGTGTCTCATACGACATCCTCCCTTTGTAACTGCGTTAGGGCGAGTTTGTTATCACCTGTATGGCGTATTGCCGGTGTTTAGTGTTAGGTTTGGGGCGGCCTCGGATTGCATTTGCTCTCCGAAGTGCTTTCGCTTACAAAGGTAGTATAATTTTTTCTTATACACAATTTTTCGGGACACAATCTTGATTTTTGCGTAAAATGCCAGCGGAGTGGGGACTTGCGGATTCAAATATAAAAAGCCACANATACTGCCGGCAGAATAACNGTCGGACAGTTTTTGTGGCTTTTGCTTAAGAAACTAANTATTACTCTTCCTCGGCTTTGANCAATTCAAAGAAACTGCTTATCTCCTGTTGGTCTATTGCCTGNCGGACGTTGAAACGCTTTGTCTGATCCATGAAGCCTTTGCGTTTCAATTTGATCTCAATCTGCACATCACGTGAATTGGCATACGAAAGTCCTTGGATGTTGAATGAGCGTGTATCTTCATAAGGTGTCGTGCCAAGATAAGTCTCATTGGTGTTCTTTACCTCGTCCGGCACACTTGATATTACGCGCCAGAACACACGGGAACCCGGCGGGTCTGATTCAAAATACCAGCGTATGATGGTGCGTTCAAGCGATGTTTGGCCGGCATTCTCACGTGATACCATTCTCTTTTCCTCGTTTCTTGGTACTGTCTTGTCAGCGTTGTTGGTGTTAGTGCGTTTTGTCTGAAGTTCGCCTATAACGGTCTTGGGCCATTCAAAACTGTAATTCTTTTTACTGATTTGCGTTATTGTAGGTGTTACCGTCTCCACAACTTTCGCATATCCGTCCTGTACAAATACAAGTTCTATGGCGCTTGCCTCTGCTGAACGCTTCATACGTAGCTGCAAGTCTTTCTTGGAGCCGGGGACAATCATACCCCGGAATGGTATTTCTACGGTGGCAGGGGTTGACGTACAGATAAGTTTGCCGTTATGATAGACCTTGGCCCCTTCCGGATAGCTCTGGAGTGTTATCTTAGCATAGTCCACCGGCAATACGATTGCTTTCTGTGCATTGGCCTCATGTGAGAGAATAAGCAGCAAAGACAATGCGAATATCTTGTAGAATAATGTCTTCATGTTTTGTTTTTGTATTTGTTGGTTTATACTATTCTTTCACCATGTCAAAGAAAGCGCTTATCTCTTGTTGGTCTATTGCCTGACGGACATTGAAACGTTTTGTCTGATCCAAGTAACCCTTACGCTTCAATTTGATTTCTATCTGCACGTTAGCGGCATTCCTTTCTGTAAGACCCACGATGTTAAAACCGCGTGTATCCTCGTAAGGTGTGGTACCGAGATATAGCTCATTGGTGTTTTTCACTTCGTCAGGCACGTTTGATATTACACGCCACATTATGCGGGCGCCTTGCGGATCGGATTCAAAGAACCAGCGTATGATGGTTCTTTCCATTGATGTCTGACCCGGCTTTTCGCGTGTTACGCGTTCCTGAATGTTATTATTGGGGGAGGTGGTGACATAGTTTTCTACCGGTTCATTATTCATGCTGACCTTAAAAGGCAGGAATATTTCCGTTGAAACGGGTTCCATCATTGCACCGGTAGCGGCATCAACGGCCGCACCCGGTATGCCACCCAATATAAGATTGCCCAATGTCGTGCTGTTAAACTTCTTTTTCACATTGACACTCACATCATCATACCCCTTGGCTGAGGCTTTGATTGTGGTTGGCTTAAAGCCTCGTTTTATCTTTATTTTATAAGGAAGAAATACGTTGCTTTCTGTCTTGCCGTCATAGGTAAGGTTGACAGGTGTCAGAACATCGTCATTTTTTACGGTTACTTTAGCACGTGACCCACTTAATATTGACGCGCATGATGTGAATAATAATGGTGCCAAAACACCGATAAGAAGTTGGTTTTTGTTCATAACTAACAGTTTTTGGGATTTAATAAATAATGATTTTGTGTCATACAAACCACCTGTCAAGCCTGAGATGATGGATGCTTGACAGATTTTGGACTCTTAATAAATAATGGGATGGTTAATAGTCTGCCACTCATAGGTACAGGTGGCACTCTGCGCTGATGCCGCAGGTTCGGCAAGGAGCATAAGAAACGACAAAGAGATATTTCATAATTCTTGTTGTTTTGAGGTCCTATGGCTCCAGTTCGGACGGTTAATAAAAAATGTGTACGTTGTGATAGGTTCAGTATCCGACCATATAAAAAGCGTGAAGCCTCTTGTTGCTCGCTTCACATTGTGAGGTCTTCGAACTTACCCGTCTACTGAATCGAGCAACGAGACCCCACACCGTATGTGTAAGATACCACCTTTTAGACTTGTTTCAATAATGACAAGCCTAATGGAGGTATGCTTATGACATACCCATGAGCATCATCGTTGCATGAATTCTGAGTAGATTGATGAAATGTTCGAAGTTCCACAATGTCAGAAATCAAGCGTCAATAACGCCTTTTTTATGTCCCCCCTTTCCCGTCTGCCATCTTTTTCAGACGGCACCGGTATGGGGCTTTAATTGCAAAAAAGCACATGTATGAGCCTTTTTGCGTTGCAAAAGTATAAAATAAAATTTGATTCTGCAAATATTTACAGTACTTTTTCTGTCTTAATCGTTTAGCTGACAGTATATATGGTATGGTTTATGCGATGGTGAAAGCAATGGCTTTCAGGTATGACTGTCTGTCAGTGGCTCCATGTGTACGCTGATAAACGTATTGTTTCCGAATGTTTTCTTGATGCGTTTCTCTACATCTGTAGCTATGTTGTGAGCCTGCCATAGCGTCATGTCGCCTGCCATCTTTATATGAACGTCTATTGCCGTGTGGTTGCCCACTCTGCGTGTGCGCAGGTTGTGCAGTGCGTCAACTCCCGTAGTGGAAAGAATAGTCTTGGCAATCTCGTCCTGTATGGCATCGGGTAGCGACTTTTCCATAAGCTCGTCAAAGCCCGGCTTCATTAATGAATAAGCCGCTTTGATTATAAATACACTTACAATAACCGCCGCAAGTGGGTCAAGTACCCTCCATTTTGCTCCTAACAGCATGGAGCCTCCAATGCCTGCGAGTGTCGCTATGGATGTGAAAGCATCGCTACGGTGGTGCCATGCGTTGGCGGTTAGAGCAGAGGAGTCAAGATTGCGGGCGTGTCTTATGGTGTAATGGAACAGATATTCTTTCGCTACAATAGATACAATGGCGGCTATGAGTGCCGGACTGCCGGGGGCTTCAAGTTGTGTACCGCTGAAGAATGCTATTGTAGATTTAGCACCGTCGATAAGAATGCCAATGCCGACGGCAAGCAATATCAATCCGACTATTACGGAGGCGAGTGTCTCATACTTTCCATGTCCGTAGGCATGGTCGTCATCTTCCGGCTTGCCCGATATTCTAACGAATGCCACAACTATAATGTCAGAAATGAAGTCGGACAGAGAGTGTATGGCATCTGCAATCATTGCCGCGCTGTGTCCGGCCACACCAGCAAAGAACTTAAATACGAGTAGCGTCAGGTTTACCACGCTACCGATAAACGTTACTTTGTATATGGTCTTCTCACGGTTATGGGGTTGCATCGGACTCGATGGGATATTGGTTGTTATTGTGATAGGGATTGCTATATGATGTCTCTGCAGTGGTTATTTGCCCAATATGAAAGCAGAGAATATTCTGCCGCATTTCTCCGTGCCGGTCTGCTCTCTGCGTGCAGAGAAGAAACGGCTGTCGGTAAAGGTGTCAATATCACTGACGCTGATATTCTCTTCCGATATGCCTGCGGCTATGAGTTGCTGGCGGTTTATCTCTTTCAGATCAATATGCCATTTCTCTGTTTGCGCCTCGTTACCGGATTTATTCATGACCGGGTATCTGCGCGCAACGCCGCGCATGGGGAATGCCGCCTCGGCAAAAGCGTTGTAAACCTCGTCGCCTACCTCAAAGCTGTTGAGGCTGATTCCCGGTCCTATCGCCGCCCGACACATTGCCGGTGTGGTGTGATACTGTTGCCGCATGCTGTCAAGCGTTTTCATAACGATGCGTTGCAGGCTGCCACGCCATCCTGCGTGTATAGCTGCTGCGGCGTGATGTTCGTGGTCATATACAAGTACGGGTATACAATCGGCGGTGGATACGCCGAGAATCACTCCCGGTACGTTTGTTATTACGGCGTCAACGCCCTCCATAAGCAACTGCCGTGTGCTTTCTGCAAGCGAGAAAAACTCCTCCGCTACAGGCAGTATGCGGTCGCTGTGTGTCTGATGTGGCCTTGTAAAGCGCAACGTTTCAGGTTTCCAATGACCGGTATCGCAGCCTGTTTCCTTTATGTGCTGCTCCACAAAAGCCTTCACTTTGTCTTCTTCACGTCCTATAGNCCTGTCGNTTGTGAATGCCATTATCTTNTCTCCGAGGCTATATATAATAGGTGCTGATTGCTGATTGCTTTTCATTTGTTGTNCTGTTGTGTCGGGNCGTGGGTTGTATTGTGTGACATTCAGACGTTTGTGACTATTGGTTGTCGTTCTCGTTGGCATATTCAAAGTCTTCAAGGTCGTCTATATCATCCTCGTCAATGAACTCAATTTCGTCCTCGTCTATATCCTCTGCTATGCCTATCTCGGCGTCGGCGTTGCGGTCTTCGTCCTGTACCTCGGCTGTAAGGTATGACAAATCCTTGTCGCGGTGAACGAGAGTGTCCTCTGCTATCACGCCGGCTATCTTGTTGGACTCGCTGTTCAGCTCCGTCCACAATATGTCTTTCAGCTCCTCTATGCCCATGCCCGTGACGCTTGAGATGAACACAACTTTTACGTCTGTGCCGTCGCCATTGTCTGATAATAGTCCGTTTGCTTTCAGATCTTCTTTGATCATGGCTATAAGCTCATCGTCGAGCGTGTCGCATTTGGTTATTGCCAGAACGCGGTGCTTCTGCAACATCTCGGGGTTGAACTGTTTCAGCTCGTTGAGCAGTAGCTCATACTCGTTCTTTATGTTATCGGTGTCGGCCGGAACCATGAACAATAGCAGTGAGTTGCGTTCTATATGGCGCAGGAAACGCAGGCCGAGCCCCTTGCCCTCGGATGCTCCTTCTATTATACCCGGTATGTCTGCCATAACGAACGATTTGTGATCGCGGTATGCTACGATGCCGAGTGAAGGCTCAAGTGTGGTGAACGGATAGTTGGCTATCTTGGGCTTGGCCGATGACAGACTTGACAACAGTGTGGACTTGCCGGCGTTAGGCAGTCCNACCAGACCGACATCGGCAAGGAGTTTCAATTCCATTATGACGGTCATCTCCTGCATCGGCTCACCGGGTTGGGCATAGCGTGGCGCCTGATTGGTTGCCGTGCGGAACTGGAAGTTGCCCAATCCGCCTCTTCCTCCTTTCAGAAGTACTACCTCCTGACCGTCTTCCATAACGTCACATACGAACTTTCCCGTCTCGGCATCATATACAACGGTGCCGCACGGTACGTCGATATATACGTCCTTGCCGTTGGTTCCGTGGCATTTGTCACGTCCGCCGTTGCCGCCATGCTCTGCGAAGATATGCCGTTGGTAACGCAAATGCAGAAGTGTCCAATAATTGTGGTTGCCACGCAGTATTATACTGCCGCCGTTACCACCGTCACCTCCGTCCGGGCCTCCGTTGGGATTGTACTTTACATGTCTCAGGTGCATGCTGCCTCTGCCGCCTTTTCCGGAGCGGCATAATATCTTAACGTAGTCTACGAAATTACTTTCCATATATTGATGGTTTTGGGTTGTCTGTGGTGATGTCTCTTAACTTAAATGTATGTTGTATGAAATAATGTCCGTATTGTACTATTTTTTTAATGTTGCCAGCGCTTCTTTGGCTGCTTGGTTGGTTGGGTCGTATGTCAATATGCGGCTCCACCAGCACCGTGCCTCTGTCAGGTCGTCTTTCTGGAAATATGCGTCTGAGGCTATATATTGGCATGCTTCCACTATCATGGTGTTCTCTTGCTCTGACAATTTCTCTCTCTTCTCAAGAATGTCGTATAGCTTTTGGTAATACGGCAAGGCAAGACTTTGGGTGTTGTCGGGGTCAAAGAAAGAATACATCCAGCGTGCATGAGTGTATAGGACATAGTGGATATTGCTCCAATCGGGATGGTCTTTCTCTATGATGTCGTAGATGTCGAACATCTTACGTATTGTCTCCTTACGCTTTTCGCCCTCCAATTCGTCCTGATATGCGCGGTATATCTGTGCGAGGGTGTAGTATTGATATGCCGGGTCGGTCTTACTCGGATAATGTTTTATGTATAGCGAATACAGTTGGGCAGCCTCTTCGTAGCGTCCTTGCTCTTTGAGGCTCTCCACGTTACGGTTCACCAGCTTGGCTATCTGTCCCGGCATCTGTGGCAGGAAATAGTCGTTCTTGATGTCGTTCATACGCACAAGATAGTCAAACGCTTTGTCATACTCTCCCTGCTCCACGTATGCCGTACCGATAGTGAGGTAATCTATAGAGTTTATCGAATCGCTCTGAGCATTGTCTAACCATAACAAAGCGTTGGTTATAGCCTCGCTTCCATGTCCGCTTCGTGCCGCGCTCCATGCATACAGACGGTTGAAGCCACGGTTGTCAGGAAAGCGTTGCATCGCTATCTCGCCCACTTCCATCACTCTTTCATCGTAAGTGCTCCAATAACAGTTCTGCAAATATTGCGCCAGTTGGTTCATTGTGAGTGTGTGCGGGTCGACATTTTCCAGTGCCGCGGCCGCAGCCTTGTCGTTACCGACCTTGTTATGTAGCGCGGATATTTCGACATCTACGTTATAATAAGGTGCAATCTTACGCAGTTCCTCCAGTTTTTCCACCGCTTTGTCCATGTCTTTACGAGCCATAACGTTTGCGTAGTGTATGTAACCGTCCGGATTTTTGGGATTAGCCTCAATGGCTCTGTCATACCAATAAGCCGCAGAATCGACATTCCACTCCCCGTATAGCTCACCATACATGATGTAAGCGGGAGTGAATTGCGGGTCTGCCGCCATAGCACGTTTCAGGTAATAGCGTGTTTTCTGCCTCTCATTGTTGCGGTAGTATGCCCTTGCGAGGGCTATTTGCATTGGCGCGCTGTTAAAGAAACGGGCCGAAATCTCCTTTGCTATGGTATCTGCACTGGTGGAATGTCGGCGCAACAGCTCTGCCATGGCCGGCTGTACGGCATCCGGATCCATCTGTGCCGCTATGCGGTTGCCGTCTCCTCCGGCTATAGGCAGGATGAGAGCGGTGAGCAGGGCAAGGAGTATCTTGTATATTGTCATTGCGATTTGTGGCTTGGTTTAACGTCTTGACTGTCTTATGGCGGCGGCTTTGCGGCGGTTCTCTGCCTTACGGTCTTTTGCTTGCTGGCGCAGTTCCCACTCATGGTCACGTTGCATGCGCTTCATACGTAGTGTTTCTGCGTTGCGACGCAGTCGGCCTATCTTGTACTGTACACCGATATTGAGTGTCTCAAAGAGCCGCATATTACCCATACCGATAGTGTTGTTGCCGCTGATGGGGGCAGAACTGCTCATTAGATATAGTGATGGCATGAGGAAAACGGAAAGTCCTTTCCATACGTAGGTATTGAGTTTCATACCTACGTTCACGCCAAACAGAACCTTGTCGTTGTCAGAAAAGCCTATGCCGAAGGCCGGACCGGCGAATGCTTCCAGTTCAAAACGGCGGTTAGCGAAGCGCCCGCTGCATAGGTTTGTAAGGTTCGCCTGATAGTTTAACGATGCAAACACGCCGGATGTCTTGGCGTTGTAATCATGTGGTGTGGATGCGTTGTGTAGCGTAACGAAATCTGCATGGGCGCTGACTGTGCTGATATGGTTGCCGCGGTACTCCAATATAGCCATGCCGTTATAGTTCAATGATGTGCCGGTATAATAAGCGTCTTTACGTTGTAACAGCGTCATGCCGCCGGCAATGGCGGCGCTGAAGCCTCTGATATCACGATAAAGATAGTTTTGTGTCTCGTCCATTGCGTCAGGATTGCTAAAGCGTTTGGATCGTATCAGCATTGTAAGTCCCATATCAACACCCCAAGTGTTGTCACGGTGCATTGACTTTGTGCCGCCATTGACCGGCTGTGTGTACACAGAATGACTGTAACGTGGCTCTATGAATATCTGCAAGTCTTCCGAAAGGCGGCTCCATAGGTGTATGCCCAAGTCGTAAGACTCGCTGATTATGTGTATATTTTCATCGGGAGTGTATTTGGTCAGAGAGCCTAACTCACCGCCAAAGGCAAGGTATGCGCCCATGGGATTGTCCCACTTGAATGTCTTTAAGAATCCAAAAGGATTGAACAGTGCCTCCATACGCCCGCTGACATAGTTGGAATTATATGCCAGTTTGAATGTGGAGCCGTTATCTCCTGCCGTTATCTCCTGCTCCATCCACTTTGTTGTGCGTGAAATTGCAGAGGCGCGGAAACCCATTACCGGCGACAGCCATCTGCCTACGCTCAATGCTGTCTGATGGCCGAGAGTCCTATTGAAGTCAAGATACGGTGAGGAGGTCATGATAATGCCGTTTGACATCTCCACAAACCATGGCGTGCGCCACTTCTCCAGTGTCTGAGGATTAACCAAACGATCGTCGGCAAGGCGTGATTGTAGCAGTTGAAGGCGTGCTTCTTTGGACAGATTGTCAATGAGGAAAACCGAATAATTGACGTTTATACCATAAAAAACGTCATATCTTCGCCAGTTTCTTTGTTCCGAAACATCTATCTGGTCTGATGATATACCGATGTAAGGCTCTACGTTTATTGTGCCCAAAGGGCCTGTAAAGCATTTCATTTGTAGCCCGAAATGTCCCTCAGGTGCCACTTTCGTTGTTGTGTTACGCATCCATGAGAAGTTGGTTCCGGCTCCGAGCAACAGCGATATTTCCATGCGGCGGGCGGGATTGTAGCCGTTGAAGTGCGTTGATAGATTGTAAATATAGTCAAAACGTGCCTGAATGCGTGTCAACCATTCGTTGGTAGTGTTTCGATAACCCCATCCACCGCCTGCAGACAGACGCATACTGTTCTTCTTGTCAATCTCTTTTCCGATGAAAAGATTCACTTGCGACATCGTGCTGAACCTGAAATCGCTTGTCTGAGGCTTTATCTGTTCCAACCCATAGCTTCCGCCAATGTAGATATGGTCATACCAACTATTGTCAAAAGTATGGTCAGTCGGTATGTAACGGTCATTCAATATATAGTCCGACGCATTGACATTACGGCTGTTCTGCGCTATGTTGCGCCGCGTTATCAGTGCGGTGTCGCGCATAGCGTGCAGGTCTACCTCGTCGAGTGTGTCGAGAGGGTCAATGCTTGGAGGCACTCTATAGTTTTGCGCCGACAATATAGCTGGTGCTATGAGGCTTATTATGAAAAGTAACGTCTTCATTATGGTTATGAAACGGATTCCCTTTGCTTCACTCTTGCGTTGGTGGCGGGGTGGGGTACCGCCGTGGTCATAGTCCGATACTACTCTCCGCTTATCTCTATCGTTGTCTCGTTCTGCTCTGTGTCCTGTGTGTTCAGGGTCGCTTTTTCTCTGAATATCTCACGATAGCGCTGTTTGTCATGTTTGTTGTACTTGTATTTCTCGCGTCATTGGTCGCTGATTTGCCCATAATAGAAATACAACCCCTTATATGACGGCTCCAGTTCAAAGCTGTGATTGAAGTATGCGAGATACGCGGGAACGTATGATTGCGGATGCTTCTCGCCAAGTTTCTTTTCTTCTTTGTCCGCTTCAAGGATACCTTTCAGATACCATTTCTTCGGGTTGTCGTCCGCCAATGCATCCACAAGGGCTCCCGCTGTCTGCTCCGGTACATTGAGAATGTCCCGTGCCTCGGTGTATATTACGGCCTTATTGTCCGATGCGCATGATATGACATACTCCATTGCGTCCAGCACTTCCTGTTCCTTTTCAGGAGATAACTGGTGTGTGGCGTATCTTATGAAGCCCTCTTTGAATGTTATATACTTTCGCAGCCGCTCCACTTTCGGGTCGTTGTCATTGCTGAACCAATAGTCGCAGAAGCTGATGGCACTGTCCCTCTCCTCCAGTTGAAAGTATGTTATAATCTGGTTGATTAGTATCTCACGCCTGTTCTGCTGCGCTTTCTCTCCGTATTCCTTTGTGTTTACGACACGCAGACGCTTGTTAATGAAAGGCTCAAGCACCCTTGGATCCGGTTTTCCACGTCGTTGGTTCTGTATAGCCATACGGTTTGCCACGTACATGGAGAACTTTATCTGCTCGTAGCCGCCGTGTCGGGTAATATGGCGATATGCGAGTATGGTCAGTGTGTCCTGCTCTTTCGGGTCTGTTATGGCATGAAAGAGATTGTAATAGTCTCCATCAGAGAAGTCTTTGCCCTGCCCTTGGAGTAGACTTGCTTTGCGTTTGTAGTATTCCGCTGTCACTTCACGCTCGTCCATGACGTGTTCACGCTCGTAACGGTATCTTACCCTCATCATGCGCAGCCGCTCCAATACAGGTACTATGTCGGTTTCGTAGCCCTCTATCTTTGCTATGGCATCGTCGCCGCCATATCCCTCGGCACCCATATTACGCCTTACGGCCTCGGCCATCTCCGGCTTATGGTCGTAATCCAGTTCTTTCGCTACATCTTCCCATGTGTAAACCTTTGGCTGAGAGGTATGGAAAGCAATGTCGGTATTGCCGAGATATGCCCTTACCTTAGCGGCAGCTACCCGTGTCCGCTCCGCTGCCAACCGGCGGTTATAGTCCAATCCGCCGTCCGGTGATGCCGTTGCCTCCACCGTTACCTCCATCAGTTGCTCGCCGTATGACCGCAATTCCTTTATCAGGTCATTCAGTTGCTGTTGGTTTATGGAATCGTTGGTCAGTTCCGACCGGCCTACTGCGAATTTAAGTCGCAAATCCTGATTCTTCGTGTCGTAGTTGCTTTCAGCGTCAACGCGAAACTCTTCGAGATCCATATCGGCTGCCGCCACTCCCAAGTCAAGGAATTTGAAGATGTTCTTGCTGTTGCATGAGCCGGTGGCGGCACTGCGATTGAAGTATATGTGGTTAAGGTCTGCTATCTGTACAGTGTACGGTATCTTGTAGTTTTTCCTCCTGTCGGGCTTCGTATATACCAAAGTAGTATCGATATATACTTTCTCGTATTGCGTTAGTGGTTTGTCTACGTATGCCGATGCCACCTTGTCGTACTTGTGGTAGTTGAAGAGCATACGTTTGTTCTGTAGCTTATGGTACTCCCTTCCTTCCATTACGATACCGCCTATGTAGTCCACCGTATCCTCTGTCTGGCAGTCCACGGCCCTTGGTTGTACCACAAGTCTCGCGCGTTCGTTGCCATATCCCTCCGGCAATTCTACGTGTATTTTGAAAAACATGCGCTTGCCGTCGTCAATGGGCGGTGCGGCTTTTATGCTTATGGTATCACGGTTGGTTCCGAATACGTCAACATTGCTGATAGTGTGCGCTCCCTTTCCCATTTGTACCTGAAAGGTATATGGATATTCCGTCTGCCCTTCTTTAATGGTAATTACGGCAAATTGCGCGTCTTCTATTGTCAGTTCGTCGTCCGGAAGGTATGAAGTCACGAGCAATGCCATGTCAGGATATGCGTGAACTTTGAACTCTCCATTGCCGCGTGAGGTGCGGAAACGTATCTTGTTCTGTGTGACAGCGTTCTCCCACGCATTCAATTGTATCGCTCCCATGTCTCCCCGTTGCCTTGCTATGGCCTCCTGCAGTTGCGACATGACCGCGCGCGCCTTACTCTCTGTCTTAAACAAGGCATATTGTATGGTGCGATACTCCTTTGCTCCGGCCGTCTCAAACACCACTCCGACCGTTGCGTCCAGCGCATCGTTCTGTGCTTTCACGGCTGTTCCGCCCTTAATATAATAAGGTATCAGCAACGTTAGGAATAATATGACGAGTAATCTTGTCCTCATTTACTTTATTATATAAGTCAGTGCGATGCCGATTTTCAGCGGGATAAGCAGGTTTCCCGATGCGTTCGCTTCCGGATAACCCTCCGTATTTATGTGGGTTGCATCATAATCCTCATCCACTTTGTATTCTTTCTGGTGGTAATACGCTCCTCCGAGACTGCTGTGGAAGTCTATAAGCAATCTGTCTTTTATCGGCAACACATAGCCGAACGACAGTCCTATGCCGCAAGCGTCGCCGTCATGCCATTTCCTGTCGAACCGCATCTTGTATGATGTCAGCAGCCCGACGAATCCGACATAATGATGATACATAGGCCTGCCGGATATATATACTTTCCATTCCGGCTGTAATGCCGCTATGCGTATATCGCTTCCGAGTATGCGGCCGCCATACAAGGCGTTGAGGTTCAGTGTGGACTTCTTTCCCATTGTGAGCTCAACGCCTAATGACGGTGCCATGCATAGATCCGTTGCTATGTCGGTATTCACCGCTATGCGCTGCGCTCTTGCCGTCATTGTGACGGCGAGGAGCGTCAGTAGCAGGGTTATGTGTCTCAGTATATACATTGTGTCTTCTGTCCTTGTCCAGTCTTTCGGTTATCTCTAACAACCATTCCGGCTCCACTCGTGCCGTAATACGGCTATTGCATTGCTCTTCTCGGGGCTTTGTTGTCTATCGCCCTTTGTCTCTCCATGCGCCTTTGGTGTACGCAGGAGTCGTACAATACCTTGAAATCGCGTGACACCACACGATATAACGAGTCTTTTATGAACTGATTTTCCCTTCCGGTTATTCTGCTGTTGTGTACGGAGTCTTTCATATCACGGTACAGCATATCCACGTCATACCTCCAACGGTATTTCTTCTGTATCGGATAATGGCCGAAACGATACACCACAGCCACGTGCAAATCCCTTACCACCGGGTAGCTTACGAGGTGCCATCCCGTTCTTGCCGTCACGGGATAGCTGTTGGTGTTGTTGTCATGACGGAAGTTATTGTATTTGGTATAGCACAGCCCGGCCGATAAACCGACCTCCATGTCAAGCGAGTTTCCGCTTTGGAATGCTATGAACGGTTTCACGAATCCCCATGTCAAGCCCGCCATGAATGCCTTACCGTCTTTTCCTTTGAATTTCTTGGGGTATATCTTATAGTCCGAGTATGTCAGGTATGCCCCGCGATAGAATATCCAGTTCGGATGGTCGGGGTGCATATTCCTGCATGAAAACAGCTTGTCCCACCAGTGAGTGTGTCTTCGCAAGTATCCGCTTGGCTCCGCTCTTCGCTCACGCCAATACATCCTTCCTTCCACTGTTGCCTCAAAAAGGTTGAACACCAGCGGTCTTACGAATGTGCCCGTAGTCTCCGGACGGTAGCGTATGTTCAGGTTTATGGCGTGTCTGTTCCAGTTCTCCGGCCGCAAATCATATTCTATGCCTATGTTAGGCACCATTAACGCCCAGTCAACAATATTGGTTCTTAAAGATATTCTTTCCGCCATGGACAGGTGTTCCACACGGCGGCTGTTATCCATCACTTGCGCCTGTACCGGTATGGTTGCACGCAGAGCCAACAAGACGAATGCCGTTTCTAAAGCATAAAGCAGTTGTCGCATGTGTGTTCCTGTTACCTTGTACACTAAAAATCATCGAATAATTGCCGCAAAGTTAGTAAATTAATCTTAAAAAGCGATTTTGCGCTTGGTTAATGTTTCTTAAACGTGTATTTTTTTATACCTTTGCAGTTTGAAAAAGCAAACGTAATAAAAGCGAAAGACAATGAAACAACAAAGCAATTCTGTTTTGCGTTCTATAGATTATGTCACCATTGTGCTCTATCTGGCATTGCTGTGCTTCGGTTGGGTCAGTGTCTGCGGTGCCAGTTATTCGTTTGGTGAGACTGACATCTTCTCGCTTTCGTCCCGTTCCGGTATGCAGATAGTGTGGATAGGCACGAGTATTGTGCTCGGTTTCTGCCTGTTGCTTCTTGATGACAGGCTGTATGAGACGTTCGCTTATTTTCTNTACGNGCTTNTNTTGCTGCTGTTGTTTGCAACTATCTTTAACCCTCACGAAATCAAAGGCTCCCGATCGTGGCTGGTGCTTGGGCCGTATCTGCGTATACAGCCGGCGGAGTTTGCCAAGTTTGCCACTGCCCTTGCCGTGGCGAAAATGATGTCCGCCTATAAGTTCTCGTTTAATAACTGGCATAATCTTACCAAGGCCATAGCCATGATTATGCTTCCCGTGGTGCTTATCGTTATGCAAAAGGAGACGGGGTCGGCTCTTGTGTATTTCTCTTTCTTCCTGATGCTATACAGAGAGGGTATGACCGGCAGTTTCCTTTTTACCGCCGTCGCCATGGTTATGTACTTTGTTATAGGCATAAGGTATCAGGACGCCATGCTTTTCGACTCTCCAACCAGTCTTGGGTCATTTATAGTAATCTTGATGATACAGTTCTTTACTGCAGGATTGGTGTGGGTTTATTGCAAAGCCCGGAATGAAGCGCTGCTGATAGCCGGCGTTTCTGTGGTCGTAACGTTACTTGCCGTGCTCTTTTCGGAGTATGTGATACCTTTCAATATGCTGTGGGTGCAGCTCGGGCTTATAGCGTTAATGTTCGCGTATATGCTGTGGGTGTGGGCAGGGAAGCAGATAACAGAGTATATTCTTATTATGATTTTCGCCGCCGGCTCGCTGTTTTTCTTCTTCTCGGCATCGCATGTGCTCAATAACGTGCTTGAGCCGCACCAGCGTGACCGTATCAATGTGTTGNTGGGGGTAAAGGAAGACATCAAGGGCGTGGGGTATAATGTGCATCAGAGTGTTATAGCGATAGGCTCGGGNGGNNTTGAGGGTAAGGGGTTCCTTAACGGTACGCAGACCNAGCTGAAGTATGTACCGGAGCAGGATACTGATTTTATCTTCTGTACTGTTGGCGAGGAGGAAGGGTTTCTCGGCTCGGCGGGAGTGCTTGTGCTGTTCCTCTGTCTTATATTACGACTGATATACGTAGCCGAACGCCAGCCGTATGTGTTTGGCAGGGTCTATGGCTATTGCGTGATGAGCGTGTTCCTGTTTCATGTCTTCATAAATGTGGGCATGGTGTTGGGGCTGACGCCGGTCATAGGTATTCCGTTGCCGATCTTCAGTTACGGCGGTTCCTCGCTGTGAGGCTTCACGCTATTGTTGTTTATCTTTCTGCGCATAGATGCCG
>WFLX010145943.1_pt1 | contig 26297 bp, 19 predicted proteins | sample 4967041 | NCBI WGS metagenome assembly WFLX01 (sample SAMN12857096, study PRJNA449069) | gut metagenome | isolation source: stool from male and female vole | host: Microtus ochrogaster | place: USA:Florida | collected 2017
CGTCCATCATCAGTCACCGACCAAATCTTCATCAAGGCAAACCGCATCCGAAGCCTCGAGACCAAGGGCATTTCGCTGGTTGGCGAAGGCATCTATCCTGAATTTCAAGCCATTGTCAACTACGGGATTGTGGGCTTGATACAATTAGAATTGGGCTACGCTGAGACAGAGGATATGGATGCAGCCCATGCAATGGCGTACTATGATAAGTATGCTCAAACGGCACTTGAACTGATGCTGCGCAAAAATCACGATTATGACGAAGCGTGGCGTTCCATGCGCGTGAGTAGCTACACAGACCTCATCCTCATGAAGCTCAATCGCACGAAACAGATTGAGGGAAACGACGGACAGACGCTTATCTCGGAAGGCATCGACGCCAACTATCTCGACATGATTAACTATTCCGTTTTCGGTCTCATCAAGTTATCCGAAGCGCACAATGGCACCAACAACTAAGTCACGGCTTCTCACCATCGCAGTGAACGTGTGCTACTTGCTTTTAGCCGCCACGTTCATCTTTAGCGGCTTTGTCAAGGCGAATGACCCACTCGGCACTGCCTATAAGATGGAAGACTACATCCATGCGATGGCATGGTTTACCTTGCCTGACACCTTCCTGCTGGGATGTGCCGTGATACTCGCATTCTTCGAGTTCACACTGGGTGTAAGCATCCTCTTCGGCATGAAAAGAAAGGCGACATCGGTTGTCACACTCATCTTCATGGCAGTGATGACGCTCTTGACGGTCTATATAGTCATTGCCAATCCCGTGTCTGACTGCGGTTGCTTTGGCGATGTGCTCGTATTGAGCAATGGTGCCACACTGGCAAAGAACGTTGTCCTGCTGGCTGCTGCCATTTTGGTACAACGCTATTACCGCTTGCAGAAGAACTTCTTGGGGCAAAGCCTCAAATGGTTCATCGCTTTTGTCACGCTCTGTTCCATCATCGGCTACGCCATCTATTGTATCGTGTGCCTGCCCGTGTACGATTTCCGTCCCTACAAGATTGGAACGAACCTCAGAGAGGCTGTAGCTGGAGCATCGCAACAGCCGAAGTTCGACGTGACAATCATTTATGAGAAAGACGGACAGACATTGACCTTGAATGCCGAGGACGATGACCCTGACTCCACTTGGACGTATGTGGAGACGCGTCGCATCCCTCGTGCCAACACGAACTTGGCTGTAGCCGACTTCTATGTGACTAATGCTGAAAACGAAGACATCACGTCCGACATTCTCCTCGATGACAGCTATACGTTCCTGCTCATCATCCCCGACTTACGGCATGCCGATGAAGATTGTATCAACAAGGTCAACGCCATCTACGAATACACACAAGACAACCAATTAGGTTTCTACTGCCTCACGGCTTCGTCCGACATCCGCGACCAACGCTATTGGCGTGACCACACAGGTGCCGAATACGATTGCTCACTGGCAGAGGAGCGAATGTTGAAGACGGTGGTGCGCGGACAGCCTGGTCTTGTGTTGCTTCACGACGGAATCATCTTGAAGAAATGGAGCAACTACAACCTACCGGAAGAAGAGGAACTGAAGGAGTTAATTCAAGAGTAAGGCAGGAAAGAGAGAGAAGACAAACAAAACAACATATACGTTTAACTCATTAAAAAACAAAACAACTATGGCAAAGAAAATTGTTGCTGGAAACTGGAAGATGAACAAGAATCTCCAGGAGGGTATTGAGTTGGCAAAAGGTCTCAACGAGGCACTCGCTGCAGACAAGCCAAACTGCGATGTTATCATCTGCACTCCATTTATTCACCTTGCAAAAGTGTCTGAAATCATTGACCACGAGGTGATTGGTCTTGGCGCGGAAAACTGCGCAGACAAGGCTTCAGGTGCTTACACTGGTGAGGTTTCTGCCGAGATGGTGAAATCTACAGGTGCTGAGTATGTTATTCTTGGTCACTCCGAGCGTCGCGAATACTACAACGAGACTCCTGAGATTCTGAAGGAGAAAGTGGAGTTGGCTCTCGCTAATGGTCTGAAGGTAATCTTCTGCATCGGTGAATCTTTGGCACAGCGTGAAGCTAACGAGCAGAACGCCGTTGTGAAGGCAGAACTCGAAGGCAGCGTGTTCCACCTCTCCGCTGAGCAGTTCAAGAACATCGTTATCGCATACGAACCCATCTGGGCAATCGGCACAGGCAAGACTGCCACAGCTGAGCAGGCTGAGGAAATCCACGCTTACATCCGCTCTGTCGTAGCCGAGAAGTATGGCAAGGAAATCGCTGATGAGACTTCTATCCTCTACGGTGGCTCTTGCAAGGCTTCTAACGCTCCTGAACTTTTCGCCAAGCCAGACATCGACGGTGGTCTCATCGGTGGCGCATCGCTTAAAGTGGCAGACTTCAAGGGCATCATCGACGCTTGGAAATAATCTCATACACACACTCATGTACGGTGTACGCAACTCGTACACCGTACATACTCACTCCAAGCCTTCGAGACAGGCAATAGGAAACGCAAACTTTCAACTCCATACTCGACAATGAAAAAGCTTCTTTCACTCACCCTCATCCTCCTTTTGTGTACCATCACCATGTCTGCGCAGACCTTCACCGACCATCTTAACAGCAAGGTAGCGGGGCAAGGCACAGTGACAGTACACCATGATTCCGCCATTGACGACATGGTGAACGGGAAAAAGCAATTCACCCCCGAGAAGAAAGACGAAAAGAAAGATTTGTCAGGCGTACAGAAAGGGAAGAAGACCCGTGCACGTGGCTACCGCATCCAAGTCTATTGGGGAGGCAGCACACGCACCGACGAAGCCAATGCTCGCCGTGCAGGTACACGCGTCACCTCCGTCTTCCCCGAATTGCAAGCCTACACCACTTTCGGCTCGCCCAACTGGCGTTGCCGTGTAGGCGACTTTGCCACTCACGAAGAAGCNGACGAATACCNCAACAAGCNCCGCGATGCCCACCTCTCCCAAGGAGCAATCATCGTCAAGAGCGAGGTGNTCATCTATCAATAACTACCTACAAGGACGAGATGANCAAAGAAGNACAGATTGAGATTCTCAAGAAAAACTGCCAACAAACCCTCGAGGCCATAGGAGAAGACCCACAACGCGANGGGCTGNCAAAGACACCTGAACGTGTGGCACGGACTTNCCTCGAACTCACCAAGGGCTACACGATGGACCCCATCGCCACATTAAAGTCCGCCATGTTCCAAGAGGATTATGACCAGATGGTGGTGATGAAAGACATCGAGTTCTACTCCCTCTGCGAGCACCACATCCTGCCATTCTTCGGAAAGGTACACGTGGCTTACATCCCCAATGGTCACATCGTTGGTCTGAGTAAGATTCCACGCATGGTCGATATCTTCTCCCACCGTCTGCAAGTGCAGGAGCACCTCACCAAACAGATATGCGAGTGTCTCCAGCAAGCCCTTAATCCGCTCGGAGCCATCGTTGTGATTGAAGCACAACACCTCTGTATCCAGATGCGCGGCATTGAGAAACAAGGTTCCACCACTCAAACCATGTACTACACAGGCGTGTTCGAGAACATTGAGAAACGCAAAGAATTCCTCAGTTTAATTAGGAATTAGGAGTGATACCACAATCCACCATCGACCGCATCATCGACGCAGCCAACATTGTTGATGTCGTTTCAGATTATGTCACGCTTCGCCGCGCAGGTGCAAGCTACAAAGGATTGTGTCCCTTCCACGACGACAAGACCCCCTCCTTCTCCGTCTCTCCTGCCCGTGGCGTATGCAAGTGCTTCAGCTGCGGCAAGGGCGGTAACTCTGTTCACTTCATCATGGAGATGGAGCAGATGAGCTATGCCGAAGCACTGAAACACTTGGCAAAGAAATACGGCATCCCTGTTGAAGAGGAAGAGATGACCGACGAGCAGCNGCAGAAGATGAACGAGCGAGAGAGCATGNTCGCCGNCAACGAATGGGCNGCCAAGTATTTCAGCCAAACCATGATGGACAACNNAGATGGACGTGCCATCGGTCTCGCTTATTTCCGCAGCCGTGGTTTTCGCGATGACATCNTCGCCAAGTTCCGTCTCGGCTTCTGTCTCGACAGCCCCAACGCCATGTCGANCGNGGCAAAAGCAAAAGGATACAACGAGAAATACCTCATCGACACGGGGCTCTGCGGCAAGCGCGACNNCGGCACCATCTACGACCGTTTCCGCGGACGTGCCATGTTCCCGTGGATAGCCGTCAACGGCAAAGTGGTCGCCTTTGGCGGTCGTGTACTTGACGCACGCACCAAGGGAGTCAGCCAAAAGTATGTCAACTCGCCCNACTCCCTCATCTATCACAAAGCCAACGAACTCTACGGCATCTTCCAAGCCAAAAAGCAGATAGCCAAAGAGGACATGGTCTATATGGTAGAAGGCTACACCGATGTGCTCGCCATGCACCAATGCGGCATTGAAAACGTGGTCGCCAACTCTGGAACCGCACTGAACGAGGCACAAATCCACCTCCTCCACCGCTTCACAAACAACATCACCCTCCTCTACGATGGCGACGAAGCAGGCATCCATGCCGCCACACGCTCCACCGACATGCTCCTTGCTGAGGGCATGAACGTGAAGATTCTGCTCCTGCCCGACGGCGATGACCCTGACAGTTTCTCTCGCAAGCACAACGCGCAGGAGTTCAAGGAATATGTGGCAGCCCATCAGACCGACTTCATCCTCTTCAAGACCAACCTTCTGCTCAAAGATGCACAGCGCGACCCCATCAAGCGCGCCCAACTCACCGAGGACATCGTGAGGAGCATCGCAGTCATCCCCGACGAAATTATCCGTTCCACCTATGTGCATGAATGCGCCGAAATCCTCAACATGGACGAAGCCATCCTCATGCGTGGAGCCAACAAAAACCGTGCCGCCATTCTCGACAACCTCAAGAAAGAGGCACAACGTGAACGCGAGCGTCAAGCACGACTGCTTGAACAGTCCGCCACCACAGCAGCGGACAACGCACCAGCATCTACTCCCGACACTCCTCCACAGCCAAGCGACATCCCCGACGACATTCCACCGATGGGAGCACCGTCCCCCCTCGACAACACGCCTGCCGTCACAACTCCTATCACCACCAAGCAAGGCTTGGCAGAGCAACGCTTCCATGGTCTTGAGCGCATGATCCTCACTCTCGTCACCCGCTATGGAGAGCAACTCATCGACGGACAGGATGCCAATGGGAATCCCACACAGACCCCTTTGGCAACCTTCGTGCAAGGCGACCTCGACTACGATGGCATCCAGCTTCGTTCACCCCTCTATGCCAAGATGCTCGCCTTAGCCAGCCAGTACGCCAATGCCCCCGACTTCGTAGCCAGCAAGTTCCTCATGAACAACCAAGACGAAGACATCAGCCGCGAAGCCGCCNACCTCATCAGCGACCGCTACCAATTGAGCAGCGGCAACCAAATGACCCANACAGAAGAGGANCTCAAAGTCACCTACCTCTCACGCCTCTTGCTCGACTACAAGAACGCCATCATCGAAGAGGAACTGCGCCAGTGCAATGCTGACCTCACCCGTCCCGAAGTGAAAAACGACCTCACCCTCCTGATGGACACCATGCGACGCATCAAGGAACTCAGCGAAATCCAACGACAGCTCGCCAAGTTGTTAGGTGACAGAGTCGTCGTCAAATAACCACCATGAAACATCCTGCAATCTTTTATCTGACCCTTGTTATTGTGTCNACATTGNNANNAACAAAAAGCTCGGNANAAACCNNACCACTCGTCTATCCCGTAGAGCACACAGGCAAACACTTCGCCCCACCCGTCATGCCAGAGCCTGACCAACTGCCCGTCATTCGCGAATTGCCAGACGCCTTAGAAGGTGTCGCCAGCTTCTCCGATTGGGCAAAACGCCGCAGCGACATCAGCCACATGATTCAGCACTACGGCATCGGCACCAAACCTACCGTCGAGCCCCAGCAAGTTCAGGCACGCATGGAAGAAGACACACTGATTGTCGATGTGACCGTAGGCGGACAGACACTCACCCTGCGTTCCGAGATACGCTACCCCAAAGTGGGACAGCCCCCCTACGCCCTCATGATTGGCACTAGCATGATTTCACTGCCACGCCAACTTTTTGAAGAGCGTCCCATAGCCACCATGACCTTCCACGAGAAGCAAGTCAACGACTACGGCCAGTTTGGCAACCACCACGAGCGTGGCGAACACCCCTTCGACCGCCTCTACCCCAGTTTGACCGCCAATGGCGCATACAGCGAATGGGCATGGGGCTTGAGCCGCCTCATCGACGGCTTGCAACAGCTGGGGGCTGAAGTGACCAAGATAGACACACAGCACATCGGCGTAACCGGCTGCTCCTATGCTGGCAAGATGGCACTCTACTGCGGCGCATTCGACGAGCGCATTGCCCTCACCATCGCCCAAGAACCAGGTGGCGGCGGTGCAGCAGCATGGCGCAAGTCCCACGAATCGAGCGAGAAAGTAGAAGACATCGACAAGACCGACTACCACTGGTTCATGGAAAGTCAAAAGAACAACTTCAGCGGCGACTCCGTATATCGTCTGCCCTACGACCAGCACGAACTATGCGCCATGATTTGTCCTCGCGCCCTACTCCTGCTCGGCAACCCCGACTATGTGTGGCTTTCCGACCGCGCCATGCTTCCCTCCGCCCAAGCCGCCAAGAAAGTATGGGAACGCTTCGGCATCGCCGACCGCATGGGTTGGAGCATCGTTGGCAATCACGGTCACTGCCAACTGCCCGAACGCCAATGGCCCGAAGTACAAGCCTTCATCGACCGCTTCCTCTTGGGTCGCCCAGCCGACACCTCCCATGTCGAGATAGCCGAATTTTAACCATTCTCACATATCCCCCTAAATTTCCCTATAAAATCGATGTCCCCGACATCGACCAATCGGAGTCCCCGACATCGGTTGACCGATGTCGGGGACTCCGATTTTTATGCTGTGGAAGCACACCGCACAGGGGAGTATCTAATGGCTGCTGTCCACCCTTCCTGTTGGAGAACAAAAGGGATGTTTTTGCCTCTTTCCCATCATGCTTGTTGTGCATTCCAAAAATAAGTCGTACTTTTGCAACCGCAGACCGATTCGCAGAAAAGCCCCGAGCGAGGGACAAGTGAAGGGGGATGCGATGGTTTCTTTTGTGCTTCACTCAAGAAATACAACCTTTGCAATGCGATGAACATACTCAGCCAAGACATCAAATATCTGCAAGGTGTGGGACCGAACCGCGCTTTGTTGCTCGCCAGCGAACTGGGCATCACCACCGTAGGCGACCTCTTGGCTTATTATCCTTATAAGTATGTGGACCGCAGCCGCATCTACAGGATAAACGAGATTGACGGCAATATGCCATACGTGCAGTTGTGTGGGCAGATATTTTCCTTCGACACCGTTGGAGAAGGACGTAACAAGCGGCTCATCGCCCACTTTGCCGATGGTTCAGGAGCGATTGACTTGGTGTGGTTTCAAGGCATCAAGTATGCTGCTAAAAGCTATGACTGCCGCAAGCCTTACATCGTCTTCGGCAAGCCCACCGTGTTCAATGGGCGCATCCAAATCGCCCATCCTGAGATGGAGGCTGCTCCCGTGCACCTGAAAGCACAGGCGCGCACAACGGGCAATCTGTTTGAAGAGGATGCGCAGAACGCCAACCTGCGAGAAACGGAGATGGACGCACAACCCACAGTGTTCAAAGGCTTGTGCCCGTCCTACAACACCTCCGAGAAGATGAAGCGGAGCGGACTCAACTCTACCGCCATCGCCAAGCTCACTGCCAACATGTTCAAACTGCTCAAAGAGCCGTTGGCAGAGACGCTCCCCCCGTACATTACGCAACAGCACCACTTCATGTCCTACGACGATGCTGTGCGCAACATCCACTACCCTTCCTCGCCCGAAACCCTCCGACACGCCCAGTTGCGCCTCAAGTTCGAGGAGCTTTTCTATGTGCAGCTCAACATCCTGCGCTATGTAAAAGACCGTCAACTACGCTATCGAGGCATCGTGTTCNGCNCAATCNNAGAGCACTTCNACGGCTNCTTCTNCNACCACTTGCCTTTTNAACTCACCNNTGNCNAGAAACGTGTCATCAAGGAAATCCGTGCCGACATGAAGTCGGGACGACAGATGAACCGCCTCCTGCAAGGCGACGTAGGCAGCGGAAAGACTCTTGTTGCCCTTATGGTGAGCCTCATCGCCATCGACAACGGCTGCCAAGCGTGCATCATGGCACCGACCGAAATCCTTGCCGAGCAGCATCTCGACACGCTGCGCAAGTTCTTGGGCGACCTTCCCGTCAAGGTGGAACTCCTCACGGGTACCGTGAAAGGCAAGCGACGCACCGCTGTGCTGGAAGGACTCGTCACGGACGACATCCACATCCTCGTCGGCACCCACGCAGTCATCGAAGACAACGTGCTCTTCCACAAGTTAGGACTCGTCGTCATCGACGAGCAGCACCGTTTCGGTGTGGCACAGCGCGCCAAGCTCTGGATGAAGAACTCTGTGCCGCCCCATGTCCTCGTCATGACCGCAACCCCCATACCGCGCACACTCGCCATGACCCTCTACGGCGACCTCGACGTGAGCATCATCGACGAACTGCCCCCTGGACGCAAGCCCATACGCACCGTCCACATGTTCGATGCCCACCGCCCACGCATCTACCAACTGATGAACCGCGAGCTGCAACAGGGTCGGCAAATCTACATCGTCTATCCCCTCATCAAGGAGACCGAGAAGATGGACCTGAAAGACCTCGAAGCGGGATTTGAGGAAATCAGCCAAGCGTTCCCCAACCACAAGGTGGGCAAGGTACATGGAAAGATGAAGCCAGCCGACAAAGACGTTGAGATGCAGCGTTTTGCCAAGCACGAGACGCATATCCTCGTCTCCACCACCGTCATCGAAGTGGGCGTCAACGTGCCCAATGCCTCCGTCATGATTATTGAGAACGCCGAACGCTTCGGTCTCAGCCAGCTCCACCAGCTCCGAGGGCGTGTGGGGCGCGGAGCTGACCAAAGCTACTGCGTGCTCGTCACCAAGTTTGAGATTGGCGAGACCACTCGCAAGCGCATCCAAGTGATGGTCGATACCACTGACGGCTTCGAAATAGCCGAACAAGACCTTAAACTCCGAGGTCCGGGCGACCTTGAAGGCACCCAACAATCGGGCATGGCATTCGACCTCAAGATAGCTAACCTTGCACGAGACGGGCAAATCCTCACCCTTGCGCGAGACACAGCCCAAGCCGTTATCACCTCCGACCCCGAGGAACGCAATCCACAGAACGACATCCTCTGGCGAAGACTGCGAGAACTCAGAAAAAGCAACATCAACTGGGGCGCAATCAGTTGAAAAACAATAACGAAATGAATACCATCAAGACCCAACTCCTCGCCCTGTGGCTCGTCTTCATCTGCGCCACAGCCGTTTTCGGCCAAGAAAAGACAGCACATGGAAGCACTGCCTCCATGCTTGACTCACTACAAGCCGTAAATGACTCGATTGTCGAATCGTTAAACAATCAGATTCAAGAGCTGAAACTGCAAGGCATCATGATGCAGGAACAGCTGGAACGAACCAACAAGAACGCCAAACAGGACTCCCTGCGACGGGCTGCGCGCAAGGAGCAAGTAGATTCCCTGCGCAATGTCACCTCTGGCGCACCGCTGATTATCGAGGGCGACACGCTTTTCGTCATCTATGCCCAAAGTGGCGGCTCACTGCCCAAAGCCCGAGCGGCAGCGGCAGAGAACAAGATTTATGAAGTGGGCAAACACTTGACCATGTTTGCCGACTCCGTATATGTGTTCGACAGCGAAGAGTCATCCGACGTGATGGCAGGCGAGGATGTCATCTTCAGCGTCACCGACCTCGATGCCCTGTGGATGAACACGGAACGACTCACCTTGGCAGAACAGTACCGCGATGTCATCAGCGAGAAAGTGCATCAGCTGCACGAAGCCTATGGGCTGCAACAGAAACTGCAGAGCGTGTGTTGGGTAGCACTCATTATCATTGCAATGGGTCTCCTCATTTGGGGCATCATCTGGCTCTTCCGCCTGTGGAAGTTCAGCATCACACACAAACTGCTCTGCACCATCAAGTCGGTCAGTATCAAGAACTATCCGCTGCTCGACGCACACCGCCTCGGCATCGCCATCATCTTCGTCTTCAACATGGTGCGAGTGCTCCTCATCCTCCTTGTCCTCTTTGTCGGCATCACATCCATGTTCTCGCTCTTCCCAGAGACGAAGACCTTCACCTACACCGTCGTTGGCTTCATCTGGAATCCGCTCATCGACATCCTCAAATCGGCGGTCACTTACCTGCCCAACCTCTTCAAGATAGGCGTCATCGTTGCCTGTTTCCACTACCTGCTGAAACTCGTCCGCTACTTTGCCAACGAGATAGCCATCGGAAGACTGAAAATCAACGGCTTCTATGCCGACTGGGCCACCCCGACCTACACCATTCTGCGCGTATTGCTCTATTCCTTCATGCTCGTCATGATATGGCCCCTGCTACCCAACTCCGACTCCGAGATATTCCAAGGCGTGTCGGTCTTCATCGGCGTGGTCGTGTCACTGGGTTCCACATCGGTGGTAGGCAACGTGATGGCAGGGCTTGTAATGACCTACATGCGCCCCTTCCGTATCGGCGACTACATCCGCTACGACGACACGGAGGGCGAGGTGATAGAGAAGACCATGCTTGTCACTCGCATCCGCACCCGCAAGAACGAAATTGTGACCATCCCCAACTCCAACATGATGAGCTCGCAGACATCCAACTTCACACTCTCCGCACAACGCTATGGTGTCATTGTCCACACAAAAATCACCATCGGCTACGATGAGCCATGGCATAAGATTGAGAGTCTCCTGCTCGAAGCGGCTGACAGAACCGACGGCATCAAGAAAGACCCAAAACCATTCGTCCGCATCACGACCCTCGACGACTTCTATGTGGAGTATGAAATCAACGGATGCACCGACCGTGCCAAGACAATGCCCGTCGTCTATTCCACCCTCCATCAGAACATACTCGACACCATGCACGACGCTGGCGTGGAAATCATGTCGCCTCACATCGAAGCCCACCGCAGAGACATTCCTGTGCAGATACCTCAAGACAAACTGAACAACTAAGGGGAAGATACACTGATTGTTCTGCAAGAAAATGACAGCTTTCTTTTGACAGATAAGACTTTATGCCTACCTTTGTGGCATCAAACAATAAAGCGATGGAAATAAATAACCACGTTCTCAATGTCGATACCTCATCGGCTACTGCAAGGTTTTGGCCTAAGTTGAAAAGATTGAGCAACAGAGATAAGACATGCTAATTATTCAGAAAAAATGAACTGCTGTCGGAAAAGAGGCGCACTCTGTACCCCCCTTCGGACAGCAGTTCATTTTTAGGAGGACATACTTTTCTCCTTAAGTAGATGTTTTTATTCAGACATTACAATCTCAGGTATAATCTCAAAGATTTTCTCCAGAGCTTTTCCCAAGTTCTTATAGGNTTCTTGATGCTTGAAATGTTCCTGAGNTGGGATTCTAACCAATCTTTCATTTCCATCAATATAATCACTGCCTTCAAACACCTCCATTAATTCCTTGGCATATTTCTTTGTCTTGCANTCTATATNNATTTCCAAATNATGATACTGACNGAAACCAACCCATAGAGTACAGTTATGTCTATCCTGTTTGAGCCAAATTTCATTACCAAAACTATCTCCGTAATTTTTATACATTTGTAACTGGTTGCCATCATGATAGTTCATCCCATAGTTTTTGGAAATCTTATATGCAGTCTTTGCTCTTTCTGTATCAAGAGCAACCTTTGCATACCGCTTATTGGGAGCTGCAAACATAATATGACCTTCATACCAGTAAATACGGAAGACATACTTGTTTTGTCTTTCTTCTACAGCAATCCAATTATAAAGTTTGATGTCTTCTCTAAGCCTCGTTACTACCATCGCGCAGTATTCGTCATGACCACCATTCCATGATATGAATTCCTTTTTTTCTGCAATGTATTTACGCAGATGTTCCTCAACTGCAGATTCAGCAACATCATTCAGCAAATCAGAGAACATGTTACGCACCCCTTCGTGCGAAGCAAGAATGTTTTTCAAATACTTGTTAGACTCAGCTCGTTCGGTAATATATCTTCCGTTCAGTTCTTCCCATGAATTAAATTGACTNACAATGGCACGAATCAACAAATGATTTTTACGATATAATTCAGAAATACCATTTTCATCAAACATACCTTTCACTAATCCATATCTGTGCTTAAAACGTTCCAGTGATAAACCTGGTTTATAAAAGAACAATACCATACCCTTAAAGAATGGATGTTCTTCTGCCTGTATGAATATGTCAAGCCAATCACTGTTCTCTGAAATACGTTTTGCTTTTTCTACTTCTTCGAGCAGAGCTCTGTTCTCACGTTCATCGTTATTATCATCTTTCCATTGAGAAAGGGGCGCATAGAAAGAGACACCTTCTGCTGATTGTCTGGCTGTGTTGCGAATAACAGCAGAAAGCTTACGTATCAATGACGATACAGGTGTCAAACTGTCAATATTCGTATTTTCTACAACGTTCCATACTACTCGCATCCATTGCTTAAACACCTCTACATCAAATGCATCGTATGCTTCAATAAACTCAATGACTGCGCCTAATATAATAAGTTTAGAATGAGTCATCTTGGATGACAGGCTGCTATAAAAATCGTCACCATCTTCAACGTTCTTCTTCTCCCATGAAGGAAGCATAGATTTATAAATAAATCTATTGCCATCTTTGTGGTCATACTCGTAGAATATGTCAAAGACCTTATCCAAAATCAGGACAAATTCTGGGTGCTCAGCAAGTATATACTCAAACTCCTGAAAGCCAATGTATTCACTCGTCCCGTTTCTATTTTCTGCCTCTGTATATAACTGGCGTAGTGTTTTATCCTGCCGCATATCTTTATCCGTCACAATATCTTTTGTCGCTACGATATACTTGCAGGCAAAGAAACGAGAGAAAAAACTCATATATACAGCATCATAGTTCTCACCCTCCTTCTTCCAGAAGATGTCTATCCACTTTGTATCAAGCTTAACAGAGAAGTTAAAGTCAAATCGAACTTTGTCATCGCAGTCTTTTTTGTATAGTGGAACAAGTGCCTTATATGGAGCGTACTCTTTATTATTTATAAAATTGATGAGATCAGCCTTGAAATTTTCAAATGGGCTCAACTGCAAACCACGTGCATTCATTTTGATATAAAGCTCCTCCGATAGGTTAAAGTAGCCAAGAGACTTTACATAGAACTGGATATTCTCAAGTTTCTTGTAAAGTTCATTGCCATCATGATTATTGTATCGATCATGAATAGCGTCAAGCATAATGAGCATAGCACTTATCGTACTATCTCTATCAAATGATTTGAAGTACCACTTAGCCTTCCTTATTGCCTTTGAAGGTTTTGTATCTGTAAGGTCAATACGATATGATGCTAATCTCTGACAGAATACAGTTGATGTAGAGCGTGTTTCATAGATAAAACGTCCAAGTGCATTGCGAATCTCTGTATCTGACTCTTCGTCTTCACTAAGTTCGCGATTTGCGACATACCAATAAACAAGGAACAAGGTCGTCATACGTTGCTGACCATCCAACAACTCCATTACATAAGTGTTATTAGAAGGACGAACAATTCCATAGATGAAGTTGAAATCGAAAACCTCATCTGTCTTGAAATTGGCAAACATTTCACTCAGAAGTGTATTACGAACATAAGTACATACACTATCCTGTCTTCCCTGAGCGTATGGACGTTGAATCTTGGGGATAATTATCTTACTTATTTTAACCTTTGTATCTTTATTAAAATCTAAATCTTTCTTGTATATATCTAAAAATGTATATCTATTACTCATTCTTCGTCCTCCTCTAATTCTATATGATTTTTAAGAGCTTCATATATGTATTTATTGTATGCCTCCATATCTTCCTTCGTCCATATAGAACGATTAGTACCTTTCTCGTCAAAGAATTTGGCAAAGATATATTGTGTTGCAATAGGCACAAAGACACCTTGTTTAATTCGTTCTATGATGACGCGCCTTTTAGTACAGAACAAACTATTTCCGTACATTCTGTTCGTTGCAGCATCAAGAAGTGTCAAATTACCTATGGTGTTCTTGATTTCCTCGTCACCTTCCACCTCTTGAGCATTCTTCTTCAGGATATTAATGGCATCGTCTAAAGCATTTTCATCTAACTTTTGTTGCAGAGTGGCAACCTCATCATCTTTCAGTTCATCCTTACGATCTTCCATAGCAGTTTCAATCCATTCCCGCTTGTCTTTTTCCTTTTTCAAAGCATTGGTATGGAATGAGTCGACATGTTCAATATCCCAATTCTGAGCACTAAGTACGTCGAACGGGAATTTATACACATCTGATTCTGATTCCAACTTCTGGTTCTGTTCATTCAGAAGATGGATGTTAAGTGTCAGCAACAACTTGTATATCGTATCGCGTGATTTATTATATGTGTTGAGAATCAGTTTCTTCTCATCATCGACCTTCACACCACGTAAATAGTATGAAATACGCTCTTTGAGATATTTCTCAAAATCATCTCGACACATCGTTTCTGGCATATATTCAAAATGAAGAACAAGCCGGCAAAGATCCTCACCACACTGGCTAAGCAAACCTATATAGTTATAAATAGAAGGGGAACAGAACCAGTCGTCAAGCGTTCTAAACAAGACCATCACTTCACCCCATGCAACAGCTACTTCACGCTGAAGGTCTTCTCCAATCTTTCCTTCAAAGCGGTTGTAGTAGAAACGGAAAATTGCACTTTGTCTTGTGTCCATTAACAGAGTATCAATCTTCTTTATCTTGGCATCCCACTCGTCTTCGGGAATCTCTTTAAGAGCATTTTTTTTGTAAATCAGATTAAAAAGGAGGTCAATGCGGTTAGGCATATCATATCCTTTCTTCTGAAGAAAATACCAGAAATTGTTTGCATGAAGTGTGTTCTCTATGTATTCCCATTCCAATGCCAACTCGGATTGCTTGATGTATTTGTCACCAGCAGTAAAATTCTTTTTCAACAAGAACAAACCTTTGATAAGTTCCGCATCTGTCAGACGAATCTTTCCTGTATTAATCTTTTGAAACTCCTTAATGTTACTCTTTTCCTTTACTTCTGCAATTTCATACCATAAAACCTGTACAGAGCCACCTTTGGTATCACTCATGCCATTTAGAAGTTTAAAGAATGAAGTTCTGATGTTGTCAAGACTGCCACCTAATTGGTAACGAATATTGATAGTTTTTCCACATGTCTTAATCCATTCATCAATATACTTGAATGCATTCGTCATGTGAAAGTAATCCACATTGTCCTTCAGAATTTCTTCGCCACTATCCTTAATGACCTTCATAGTCAATCCTTCTAAGAATTGTGTAGAACCATCACGAGTAGCATAACAGATATGATATAGTTCTTTGCCATCTTCCTCTTCTTTCAAGATNTCCGCATTCCATCCTTTTTGGTCAAGGAGGTACTTGTATAGCAAGAATATAGTTGTCAGACGCTGCTGCCCATCTATAATCTCCCATACGCCATGTTGCTGAATACTCTCGTTGTATTCAGTTCCAAACATAGATTTTAATTTACCTTCATCTGTGATAGGACGAGCAATGACAGGTTGAAGACAATAGAACTGATCCTGCTTTTTTTCTTTCCCTTCATTGGCAAAGTCGTTTGCAAAACAGAGAAGGTCACGCAAGAGGTCGCCCACCTGTTTCTCTGTCCATCTATATCCTCTCTGGTAGGATGGTATATAAAAATACNTTCCGTCAAGGANTTCACCTATNGCATATTGGTTAATTGAATTATCCACTGTAATTTAACGTNTGTTCGATGAATTTTAATTATCTGTAACTTNGGTGATTATCGTTAACTGTTGTTACTCCATAGTGNAGATGACAGTTATGCTCACCTGTGGCAAAGTTACAAAATTATTCGATATAGTAGATAATTTCTGCAAGTTTTTGGATGAAACGATGGCAAAATTATTCTAAGGAATGAGAAGAGGCGTGCTTGTCACCGTTATTCCAAAAGGTCGTATCATACAGCCGTTTTGTGAAACAGGCGAAGGAAGTGGCATCCCCTTGCCCAGCCCATTAAGAAAGTCCTGCTAAGCAAATGCATTGGCATCAGCTTCGCCAGCAGTCCCCCACTTCGTATGTGCTACAACCAGAGAATGCACATCCGCAAGACATCCAATTGCATAGCACAAAGGGGCAGGTGCTCCATGAGCTGGTTTTTCGGTTTTAAGCTTCACCTGATATGCACACAAAGGAAGAGTTACTCAATTGATGTCGCTTTCACAGAGGATTATTCCGAACTGACACATAGAATGAAGCCATGACAGGACGCTTCGGTCTATAGCATGGTTTCACAGCCTCAAAATCGGAGTCCCCGACATCGGTTGACCGATGTCGGGGACATCTATTTTAATGGATTTTTTTCATCTTATTTCTTTCCGCCGAAGTGTTTCTCCAACCGCTTGTACTCTTTCTTTGTTAGGCGCATGAAACTGCCATGCTGTGGAGCCACCACGCCCTCAATGTCCACGGGGTCGTGGAAACCTTTCAGAGACTCGTCAGTCTGGCAGATGCGGTAGTGTATGGGACGGTCACTGTACTGGACGTAGGCGACACGCCAGCCTTTTTCGCCCACGATTTGGAAGGCACTGCTGCCCTCGCACTTCTTCTTGCCCTCGAAGTTCACAAAGTCGTTTTCGTCAGGCTCGGGCCAAGGACCTGCGAGTCGGTCAGCTTTGGTTTGGAAGATGCCTGGATGTCCGCCCTCTTTCTTGATGAGCATGTGGTACTGATGGTCGCTCTCCAGATAGTTGATGTCGGCATCTATGGTGGCATAGCCCCAGTCGAACAGCACACGCGGTTTGGTCAGCTTGGTGAAGGTCTTGTCGGCATAACTATACACCATGCGGTCATACTTGTCATCCTCGTTGAAACTCCAAATGGAATAGTAAATGAAGTAGCCACCGCGCTCGCCATTCGCCCACACATAGTCAGGGTCCCAAAAGATTTGGGGTGCCCACACACGGTTGATTTTGCTCCAGTCGCTGATGATGTCGGGGCTGTCGGGGTCGCAGAAAATCTCGCTGCCCTTGCGGAAGTCGAAGGTGGTGGAGGTCCAGTTGATGAGGTCATCGCTCTTGAGCAGGTTGATGCCGTAGTTATACCAGTGGTGGCTGCGCGCCACGCACATATCGGTCGTAACCATCAGATAACCCTTGCCCGAGTCAGATTTGCGGCACACATAGGCATCGCGCTGTCCACCCTCGATACCTGCCTGCAGTGAGGCATCCATGACGGCCTTGCCATCGTTCAGGTCGTGGTAGTGGAGTCCGTCGCGGCTCAGCGCATACGCAGTGAACTCGCCATTGCCACTCATGTGGCAGTAGAGATAGCCATAAGTGCCCTTCTGCAAGTTTTGAGCAGAGAGGCTCAATGCGACAAGCCCAACAAGCAGGCTTGCCAATAGTTTCTTTTTCTGTATCATACACATATAGGTCGTTTAGGTTATTGGGCAGCCTCTACAGCAATGCAGGGGCTATCATAAGGTCGAAAGGTGTCGTGATTTTGATGTTCTCGCGGTTGCCCTGCACAAGGGTGACGGAATGTCCGAAGCGTTCCACGACGGAAGCATCGTCGGTGAAGAAATCCGTGTAGGGCTGGTTGTATGCCTGACGAAGCAGAGGGGCGGAGAAGATCTGGGGGGTCTGGACGAGGCGGTAATCACTGCGGGGAACAGTCGCGGAAGGTCCACCTTCGGGGCTGATGTGCCGCAGGGTCTCTACCACATCGGTTACAGGCACAACCGCCTCACTGCGATTGGCTTCCTCGTAGCAAGCACCGATGGTCTCGACCGAGACAAAGGGGCGAACGCCGTCGTGTACGCCAATGAGTGTAGCATCAGGAGACACCTTGGCAAGTCCGTTCTTGACCGAATGAAAGCGGGTTTCTCCCCCTGTAGCAAGGGTGTAAAGCTGAGAGAAGCGGTGCTGCTCACACAAAGACTGCCAGTAGCCTTGCTGCGACTCGGGCAGAACCAGCACCACCTGCATTCCCTTGTCGTACTGGAGGAAACGCTCAATGGTGCGCATGAGGACAGGCTTACCCCCGATGGGCAAGAACTGCTTTGGGATGTCGCCACCCATACGGAGTCCCTTGCCGCCAGCAACTATAATGACTGCATTCATCATCAGAAGGTGTACATCATGCCCTGCCTCAACTGCTCAGCCACGTCCTCGCCACAGAAGTGCTCCACGAGCATATAGCCGATGGCAAGGGCTGCGGCAGGACCTTTGCCCGTGAACATAAGTCCATCACGTTCAACAAGGTTGGCAGTGTAGTCAGCACCGACAAGGTATTGTTCGCAACCGGGATAGCAGGTCATGCGCTTGCCTTGGGCAAGACCGAGGTTGCCATACACCATGGGGGCGGCACAGATGGCTGCGAGTGCCTTGCCTGCGGCATGGTGGTCAAGGATGAGCTGACGGAGACCTTGATGGGCATTCAGGTTCGTGGAGCCTGGAAGACCGCCAGGAAGGAAGAGCAGGTCAGCATCGGAATAATCGTNGTCGGNAAACAGCGTGNCTGNCACCATNCCAATGCNGTGGGCACCAGCGANGGTAAGCTCATCGGNGATGGACACGGTCGTGACTTGCAGCCCTGCACGACGAAGCACGTCGATGGGAGCGATGGCTTCAACCTCCTCGAAGCCTGTTGCTAAGAATACATAAATCATAACCTTATACTATCGGAGTTTGAATCTGTATGTGATAGTGCCGCTTTCCGTCTTGTCGCCATCAGAAAAACGGGACTTCCTGGCAGCGGCAAGGGCGGCATTCTTGAGAGCAGCCGATGAGGTGGTGCTGCTGGTCACGCTGGCACTGATGACAGCACCTGACGCGCTGACCTGAATGGCGACAAGCACCGTGCCCTCGCTGCCAGGGTCGGCATAGTCAGGCTTTGCCAGATGAAGCACGGTGCGGTTGCCCACCTGGGCAGACGTGCCTGTACCGAGACCACCCACACCCGTAAGTGCCCCCGAATTGCTGTTGCCTGTGGGAGAACCTTGCGCACCATCGCCCGTGGTGTTGCCGCTGCTACCTTTGTTGCCATTGCCGAACGCGCCTGCCACACGGTTGTTGGCAGCCGCAGCAGCTTTGCGGTCAGCCTCAGCCTTCTTTCGAGCCGCCTCTTCGGCAGCACGTTTCTTGGCAGCTTCTTCAGCAGCTTGCTTGCGAGCGGCTTCCTCTGCGGCTTTGCGTTTGGCCTCAGCCTCGGCTTTGAGCCTTGCCTCTTCGGCGACCTTCCTCTTCGCTTCTTCAACAGCCTTCTTCTTGGCTTCCTCGGCAGCAATAGACTTCTCCTGCTCTTGTGTGATGAGCGGTTGAGCGACAGGCTTCGGTTCGGGCTTCGACACAGGCACAGGAGGAGCAGACGTGAGCGGCACATCTTCTGCGTTGTCGGGAGCTTCCGAAACATCGGGAACGGTCGAAGACTCGGCTGGCAAACCGCCTAAGTCTTCACCACCAGCATCCTCGACCATNCCCAANAGCACAGGCACACCNTCTTCCTTGTGGTCTTCGGGCTTCGTCTGCGAGAGGGTCAAGAGGGCAAGCAAGCCGATGAGGAGCACATGCACCAGCACGGTGACGAGTCCTGCATTGATATGTTTCTTCTTGTTGTCAGTCATTTTGAGAAGGGGGGCGTGTGGCGAGCACCATCTTGAAGTGGTTCTCGTTGGCAATGCTCAATATCTCAACTATATTTTTGTAGGGAACAGCCTCGTCGGCATAGAGCGAGACGAAGAGTTCGGTGGAGTCGTTGACCTGCGTGCCAAGCACCACGGGCAGCTCCTCAAGCGTGACAGGCTCCTCGGGGTCGTTGCCAGTGGCGGCATAGAGGTTGAGGTCCTTATCAATCACCACGCGCGCGGTCGCCTTTGCCGTGGTCTGCTTCTTGCCTTGGGGCAGGAGCACCTTGATGGCATTGGGCGACACCATGGTGCTCGTAATCATGAAGAAGATGAGGAGCAGGAAGATGATGTCGGTCATCGACGCCATGTTGAACGTCGGGCTGACCTTTGTACGTCGCTTGAACATAGGCTTACTCCCCTTCGCTAACGATGTCCATGAATGTGAGCGACTTGGCTTCAATCTCGTTCACCACGCCGTCAATCTTTGCCACGAGATAGTTGTAGCCGAAAAGGGCGATGATGCCGACGGCAAGACCGCCCACGGTGGTAATCATGGCTTGGTAGATGCCGCCTGAGAGAAGGCTGATGTCAATGTTGCCCCCTGCGTTGCTCATCTCCCAGAAGGCTTCGACCATGCCGATGACGGTGCCGAGGAAGCCTATCATGGGTGCTCCGCCAGCGATGGTGGCGAGGACGGGGAGACGCTTCTCCATCGTGGCAATCTCCAGATTGCCCGTGTTCTCGATGGCGGTCTGAATCTCAGTGGCAGGCTTGCCCATGCGACTGATGCCGCGCTCAATCATGCGAGCCGATGCCGTATTGGTGTTACGGNAGAAGTTGATGGCAGACTTCACATNGTTGTTNTTCNGATAGTNGCGAATGCGGTCCATGAAGAGCTTGTCGNCCTTGCCCGCACTGCGGATGGCGAGGAANCGCTCCACGAAGATGTACACTGCGATGATTGAGAGGGCGGCTAACACAATCATGATCCAGCCTCCCTTTGATGCAAGTTCAAGAATGCTCAATTCTTCCATAATGCTTCATGTTTTGGTGTAAATATCAATTAGAAGTTACGTTTTATGCTGTCCGCAAGGCTTTTTATAAATGAGGAACAAGGATTTACAAATTATAATCTCTACCTTTGCGACCGATTCACTTGCAAAAATACGACATTTCTGTCATATACGACAAATAAACAATCAGAAATATGACTAAAAAGCTCAAGTTTGCCCTTTTCGGCAATGTGTATCAGGAGCGTAAAAGTGCTGCTGTGCAGAAATTCATCGCCATTGCCTCTGAGCGGAAAGCGGAGATTGCCATGCCTGAGTTGTTCCACCAGTTTCTGGCTGACAACTTGAAAATTCGTGTGCCAGCGTGCGAAATCATCAAGGACAATCGGTTTGACGCCGACTATGTGGTGTGCATGGGTGGCGACGGCACGTTTCTCGACGTAGCCAGCCGTGTGGCAGACAAGGAGATTCCCATCGTGGGCTTCAACACGGGGCGGCTGGGCTTTTTGGCAAATTTCTCTCCCGACCACATCGAGGCGACGATTGCCGACCTCTATGAGGATAACTTCGACGTGGAGGAACACAGCGTGCTGAACATCTCCTGCGATGAGCTGGAGCTGAAAGACTACCCCTTTGCGCTGAACGAGATTGCCATCCTGAAGCATGACATCTCGTCGATGATTGCCATCCACACCGACATCAACGATGAATACCTGACCACCTATCAGGCGGACGGGCTTATCATCGGCACACCGACGGGCAGCACTGCCTATTCGCTCAGCGTGGGAGGTCCCATCATCGTGCCGCAGAGCGACACCATCAGCCTCACGCCCGTAGCACCCCACAGCCTCAACATGCGCCCCATCGTGCTGTGCGACAATAGCGAGATTTCCCTCCGCGTGGAAAGCCGCAGCAGCAGTTTCCTCATTTCGCTCGACGGACGCTGCCAAAGCTATCCCGACAACATTCATCTGCGCATCCGCAAGGCACCCTACACCGTAAAGGTGGTGACACGGCAGGGGCACAGTTTCTTTTCCACCCTGCGGAAGAAGATGATGTGGGGAGCCGACAGCCGAAGCTGACCGCATCCATCTCCCTGCAACCCCTCAAAACGAAGCCTGCCGAAAGCGAGAAAAGCAGCCCTGAAAGACCGCTTCACGAAATGCCCATCAATAGGGGCTTTTACGACCACAAAAGAGGTCTGAGTCAGACCCTTTCAGGGGAGTGAGTCAGACCCCAATCGGGGTGTGACTCAGACCTCTTCTGAGGCTGTGGAAGGAGGGAAAAGGAGACAAGCCCGCTGGGCATCGACAGGAGCACCCATTACGACCATCGACACGCAAGAAAAAGAGAACGCACCGAAGACATGAAGATTAACAAAACCCGATATTCGACCCAAGACATCGCGGCATGGCTGTGGCGACACCACAGGAACTGCCGTCTGCAAGCCCTGCTCAACGTGTGCATAGGGCTGGCGCAAGTGGGGCTGGGACTGCTGGGCGTTGATACGCTCCGCTCGCTCACCGACATTGCCACCCATGCCCGAGAGGGCAGTATCATCTGGACCGCCGTGACGCTCGCCGCCATCTTCCTGCTGGAGATGGGCATGCACATTGCCTACACATGGATTGGCGCGGTGCTGGGCGTAAAGAGTCAGAACACCATGCAGCAGTTCTTCTTCCGACGGCTCATCAAGGGGCAATGGCGCGGCATTGAGAAGTACCACAGCGGCGACGTGCTGAACCGATTGTTCAGCGACGTGAACGACATCGTGTCACTGCTCACCGACGTGATACCCACCGCCGTGGTGGTGGTCGCGCAGTTCACCGCCTCCTTTATCTACCTCTACGCGATGGACAGCACGCTCGCCCTCATCGTCGTCCTCTCCTCCCCCGTCTTCGTCGTGCTCTCGCGCCTCTACTTCAAGCGCATGCGCNGCATTGTGNGCACCATCAAGGACAGCAACTCTGCCATTCAGTCCATCATCCAAGAGAGCATCCAGCACAAGATGGTCATCAAAGTGCTGGGGCGAGAGACCTCGATGGTGGAGAAGCTGGAACTGCGGCAAAGCCTGTTGCGCAAGCAGATTAAGGCACAGGCGCGGTTCTCCATCTTCTCGNAGACNCTTGTCAACATCGGTTTCGCTGGTGCTTTCCTCATGGCACTGGTATGGGGACTCTTCCAGTTGCAGGCAGGACTCATCACCGTGGGCGTGCTGATGGCGTTCACCCAACTCGTCAACCGCGTCCAGCGGCCCATGCTCGACACGGCACGGCTGCTGCCCATCTTCGTGAACAGCATGACCTCCTGCGAACGTCTGATGGAACTGGAAGCCCTGCCGCTGGAGCAGGAGGTGGAGCCTATCCGCATGGACGGCAGTGTGGGCATCCGATTCAACGATGTGTCCTACCAGTACGGCCCGAAACACCGCACAATCATCAGCCACTTCACCCATGACTTCCGCCCAGGCTCGTTCACCGCTATCCTCGGCGCGACGGGGACGGGCAAGACGACCCTCATCCGCCTGATGCTGGCACTCATCAACCCCACCGAGGGCAAGGCGGAGGCGTATGCCACGGACAGCCACCCACTCTCCCCTGCCCTGCGCGGTAACTTCTCCTACATACCGCAGGGCAACACCCTCTTCTCTGGCACCATCCGCGAGAACCTCCTCATGGGCAATCCCGATGCGACCGACGAGGAGATGCGCCATGCGCTGCAACTCGCCATGGCTGACTTCGTTTTCACCCTCCCCGACGGACTGGAGACCCGATGTGCCGAGCAGGGGGGCGGACTCTCAGAGGGGCAGGCTCAGCGCATCGCCATCGCCCGCGCCATCCTGCACCCTTGCAAGGTGCTCCTGCTGGACGAGGCGACTTCTGCCCTCGACATGGAGACAGAAAAAATGCTGCTTGAGAACCTCAAGCAGCATTTCCAAGGCAGCACCATCATCTTCGTCACTCACCGACTGGCTGTGGTGGATTTCACCACCGATGTCATCAACATGCAACGCTTGTAAACCAACCATTCACACATCTACACAACTATGACTGACAACCGCAACGCTATCGACTTCTCTCGACAACCCATCGGGAAACTCTTCCGCAAGATGTTCCTGCCCACCCTCCTCAGCATGGTGTCGGTGGTCATTCTCAACATCACCGACGGTGCTTTCGTGGGGCATGGTGCAGGCAGCGATGCCCTTGCCGCCATCAACATCGTTGTACCCATCTTCGGCATCCACCACGGGCTGGCACTGATGTTCGGCATCGGCAGCAGCGTCGTGGCAAGCATCCATCTGGCAAAGGGTGACCAGAAAGCTGCCAACATCAACCTCACTCAAGGCGTGCTCGCCACCGCACTCATCGGGCTGGTGCTTGGAAGCCTGTTCTTTTTCTTTCAGGAAGAGACGTGCCTCTTCTTCGGCAGCAGCCAACAGCTCCTGCCACTGGCGTGCTCCTACCTCAAATGGATGGCACTGCTCACGCCTTTCAATATGTTCAGCATGGTGGCGATGTTCATGATAAGGCTCGACGGTTCGCCCAAGTATGCGATGAGCATTTACACTGGGATTGCGCTGTTCAACATCGTGCTTGACTACCTGCTGGTGTTCCCCTTCGGCATGGGGCTGGAGGGTGCTGCCATCGCTACCTTCACGGCGTTTAGCCTTGGCACCATCCCCGTACTTCTCTACCTACTGAAATATCGGAGAACCATCCACTTCTACCGCTTGAAGACGACCCTAACGAGCCTGCAACTCACGCTGCGCAACATTGGCTACCAGATGAAGCTGGGAGCCTCTGCGCTGCTGGGCGAAATAGCCATTTCTTCTGTCATCATCATCGGCAACTATGTCTTCATCCGCTACCTGGGCGAGGATGGTGTGGCAGCTTTCTCCGTGGGTTGCTACTGCCTCCCCATCGTCTTCATGATGGGCAATGCCATCGTGCAGAGCGTACAGCCCATCATCAGTTTTGCCCACGGGGCTGACAACACGGAGCGTCTGCTCGGAGCGCGCGACATCGCCCTACGCACCGCAGTCATAGCGGGCGTGCTCGGTATGGCATTCCTATGGATTGGCGCACCGCTCATATCTGCCACCTTCCTTCCCACAGACTGCCACGCTTACCAACTCTGCCGCGAAGGTCTCCCTTGGTTCTCCATCGCTTTCCTCTTCGTCGCCATCAATTTGGTCTGCATCGGCTACTACCAGAGCGTCGAGCAAGCCATCAAGGCTACCATCTACACGCTCCTCCGTGGTTTCATTTTCTCCATTCCCTCTTTCCTGCTGCTGCCCCAATTCATTGCTCCACAAGGGTTGTGGTTAGCACTCCCATTGGCGGAAGCACTAACCACAATCCTTATTCTATATGTACACGTAAACAACAGACGGTCGGGAGCAAAGCCGACCGTCTATGAACATCCTTGAAACAAAAAAAGCCTGCCCAGAGCGGACCGCGCCCCCTAAGTTGTGCATCAAACTTAGGGGGCGCGGTCCGCTCTGGGCAGGCTTTACGGCAATAGCACGACACCTTCCTTCTTCATGCCATCGATCTTGATGACGATGGGAGAGGAGAAGCGAACGTGGCGCACATGCTCTGTCTCTTCCACGGCTGGAAGCGTGTTGAGCAGGGCTTGGTTGTAGATGCCATCACCGATAAAGTCGTTGACCGTGAAATAGCCAACCCCCATCGAGGTGAGGTTCTGGAAGAAGTGGGTGCCTTGGCTCGGGTCCACGCGGAAGTTGCGAAGCCCTGCTTCGACAATGACTTTAGCGGCAGAGATGTTGGGCCACTTGACGGGAATACCCAACCACGAATCGCTGGAGCCCCAACGTCCAGGTCCGACCAACACGTAGTTTTCGCCTCGCTGCAAGAACCCACGGTTGATGCGTTCTATTTCATCGGCAATCGTGGGATTGTTGGCAGCACTATAATCCGCTGTCTTGACATAAACCACATCACAAATATCGTTGATGATGCCATGCCCGATGGCATTGTGGCTACGAAGTAGGCAGGCTTCGTCGGAGATAAGGGTGATGTTTTCGTCTAACTGCATCTGGTTGTCAACCATCGGGCGAATCTGCAACAGGTAGAACTCACCGCTACGGTCGTCGTGGAGGTTGACGGCGAACTCTATCTCAACAGGACGTGCCATCTCTTTCTGACCATAGTCAAGCACCTTCTGAAGCAATTCTGGCAGAGGGAACACACCGTTCTGCAACACACCTGAGAAGGAGATTATCTTGCGGTTCTTGCCTTCGTAGTAACCATCATAGATGCACTGGTCATAAGGGTCGTAAGTGGAAACAATCCACTTCAAAGAGCCATCATGGTCGGCATCACGCACAGTGACTGTCTTGAGATTGAACGCGTCATCAACCTGAAACGCCATTGCGCCTTTGCCTTCTCCTTCCT
>WFLX010155336.1_pt1 | contig 26287 bp, 21 predicted proteins | sample 4967041 | NCBI WGS metagenome assembly WFLX01 (sample SAMN12857096, study PRJNA449069) | gut metagenome | isolation source: stool from male and female vole | host: Microtus ochrogaster | place: USA:Florida | collected 2017
CTACAGGATGTGAGTGAATCTCTGTGATGGTGTCCCAATCGTCCTCGGGCAAACAGCAGACGCAGTGCGTGATGTGCAGTTTGTGCTCGCCCACGATGGTCATGCCTGAATCCCTCAACAATTCGTAGTTGTGGAGCAACGAACCCGCAATCGTGTTCTCGATGGCGAGCATGCCGATGGTGGTAGGGTCTTGTTTGATGGCTGCAAACACATCTTCAAATGTAGAACAGCACACCAACTGCACTTGCTCGCCCTCGAAGTATAGGTGGGCGGCTATGTCGTGGAATGACCCTATCAAACCTTGTATCGCAATTTTTCTCATATATTATATATAATGTATAAGCCCCGCTCTTGTTTGAGCGGGGCTGTATTGTTATTCTTTATGTATCTGTTCACATGATTGATGAAACATCATAACTACCCGCTCTTACTCGTTGCTAAAGTAAAAGTAAAAATAGTAATATGTGTTAAACAATGAAATCATGTCTTTTTTTTGCCTAAAAGCACTGCAAAAGTACGTATATTCGTCGAAACTGCCAACATTCTTCAAGAGAAAATGCAGTTTTGATAGAAAAAAGTAGTAAAACGCCTCGATTTGTACGCAATTATCTTTTCACAGCTTTCAGTACCGCCCATATGCCAAACACTTGCAACAACAGACCCGGCCAGCCGATGGTAAAGTCTGCGGTCGTCGCTGCGATGCTGCCTGTAAGTGCCCATTCGCAGAGACCGCCAAGAAGTTCTGTCGTGAGCACCACGCCNAGGAGCAAGAGGAGGTTAACCTTCTTGAAGTATTGTGCGGTTAATCCTGCAGCCAANGCGAGGAAAGTCAGTTTGAGNGNCATTACAGGGATGACGNTCCACGCTGGAGCACCCCAAATGAGGTTGTTTACGACGGGCGATGCAAGTGCAGCCAAAAGCCCTGTCTTCCAGCCGAACTTGTAGGCACCAGCAAGAATGACGAAGGAAAGTGGAGCGAAGATAATGCCGCCTTGAGGGATGAGGTGGAACAATTGGGGCAGCACAGTGTTAGCTGCGATGAAGGTGAGTGCCCACAGGTATGTCTGTGTCTCGTTGTAGTTGAGTGTGTAAAGTTTTGTATTGGTTGTCATGGGGAAAATGTGTTAGATATGAATATGAATTTGCTTTGTATTGGGTAGGGCTGATTATTGAGAAAGCCCTTTATTTTTGGATGAAGACCTTCTNCCCGTCTATGATGTAGAAGCCTGGCANGAGGTGNNGAGAGGTGANGCGGCGACCACTGAGGTCGTACACGGCATTGGATGATGTAGCGTCAGGGGAGGGAATGGGCTGAACGCTTGTTTCTGTCTTGATGATACGATGGCGCAACGCGGAACGAACTGCGTAATAGGCTGGTTTCTTGCTTAATCCTGCATTGTAGAGCAGGGGAGAGGATGCCTCGCGCCAACTGTTGTTGTCCTTCAATCCCCAAATGACGAGGTTGGGACAATTTTCGTTATTGAGCACAATGTCGGTGATGACACGGTAGTTGCGTGCTTGTTCTTGGAGGTTCTCGGAAGAGGTTGACGAAATGCCCATGTCCAGCTCGGTAATGATGCACTTTAGCCCAGCATCGGCAAAACGTTGGATGTTTTTTGCAAGTTTGACAGAATCTACATCGCCTACAGAGAAGTGGCACTGCAAGCCCACGCCGTGGATAGGGATACCGCTATTTTTCAGGCGCCTGGCAAGGTTGTAGAATGCGGCGGTCTTAGCTTTTCCCTGCAATTCCACATCATAGTCGTTCAGATAGAGCAGAGCGTTGGGGTCAGCACGATGTGCATAGACGAAGGCGGAATCGATGAAGTCTTCGCCAATGGCGCGTGTCCACACGCTGGTACGGAGGTCGTAGGCATCGGGGTTGGAACGTACGGTGGTTTGGTCGTCGTTCAGACATTCGTTCACCACATCCCATTCTGTTACCTTGCCTTTGAAATGCTTGACCACATTATTTATATGTGTCTCTAATATCTGCAAAGCCTCTTGGCGACTCCAGTTCTTGTCGTTCTTCTTGCCGTNGCTTNACACCCACTGTGGCAGCTGTGANTGCNATGCCAAGCAGTGTCCTCTCACCTTCATCTGATGTCTTTGGGCAAAGTTCATCAAGTTGTCAGCTGCCCAATAGTTGAATGCGCCTTGTGAAGGTTCTAAAGCATCGAACTTCATCTCGTTCTCAGCCACCAGCATATTGAATTGTTCTCCTATTTCTTGTGTCTCGGGAAGGGATGCGTTGGTGATGTCATTTTTCCATGTAGAGATGGCTGTACCAATGAACTTGCCGTTCTGCTGGGCATACTCACGCAATGTGGTTTGGTCAGTTTGATCGTTGATGCCGTCATTGTAAAACGGTCCCATGAACTTGTTGGTTTCTGGGTCATCAGGATTGTCTGGATCATTAGCATTCTCAGGGTCGTTGAAAGAGATAAGACGCAATGTGACGGTGTAAACGCCATTCTCCTCTTTCTCTGCCAGTTCCCAAGTGTAGCGGTCAGGTTGCTTCAACTCAAAGTGCCAGTTGCCGGCAGCAGTAGCTTTGCCCTTGGCGGTGAGCAGACGGAACTCGTCACCTACCTTCACGCCAGCATCTTTGTCCAGCACGATTTGGATGAGTGGCATTTGCTCGCTGGTAGAGAAGTCTTGCATCATGTCGTAGTACTTTACGTTTCCGTTCACGTTCAGTTGGTCGTACTCCGATGCCGATGCAATCTTAAAGCACAATACAGATGCAGGACGCACGAAGAGGTGGGTCTTCTTTGAGGGAGCGGCGTAGTTCTGTAGGGTGAGTGTGCCTGTGGTGTTGTCGCCTGGCTCAATAGTGCCATAGTTATCTACCGTGCCTCCAATGTTGCCTGTTCCGCCCAACACACCGCCTTCAAACACATAGGCAATGGCTTCGCTGTCATTCGTCTTGGCTCCCAGCGCACCTCTCAACTTCTTCTTCTCGGTTTCCTCGCGGTTGTTCATGACCAGCACCTTGCCTTCGAGCACACGTAGCGCACCTGTCAGGTAGTTTTCGTTGCCTGTGACGCGATAAGTGCCTGCACCTTCCTTGATGATACCTACAGGATGGGTGTCGCTGTAGTCGGGTGGGGCAATCTTGCCAGCCAGTGTGGCATTCGTGCCCAAGCATCCCACGAGGAAGTATGCCGCTCGTGTGTTCTTCTTCATGTATCCCTGAATGGTCGAGCCTGCTTCCGTATTCAGTTCTCCGATACGGAAACCTGCCCCGTTTGTGTTCGCTTCGCAACAGAGGACTGCCCCTTCATGCAATGTCGTGTGGCACTTCTCCATCGAATTGTTCACCTTGCCTGAGCGGATAGCGTCCTCAATGTTTTCGGGCGAGAACGATTTGCCTCCATGAGCCATCACCACGCCATAAAACCCTGCTTTTGACGAGTTCTCCTTGAAGGGATAGATGTGGAGGTCGCCTCTGAACTTGGTCCAATCGGGCCAAGCTGCACCGCTCTTCGTGCCGAGATAGCACCGCTCGCCACCTGCAAGCAGGCTCAATGTACCAGTGCCTGCAATGTATGAATTGAAGTAGCAATAACGCGCCATCTTCACCTCTACGGTCCTGTCTGCTGGCAAAGAGATGGATTGGTCATAAGATACGTAATCGCTGGATGAGTTGTCACCGCTGATGTCGATGGTCTTGGTTTGGGCAACTGCTGGCAACAGCAATAGTTGCAGTACTATGGAAAGCAATGTGGTCTTCATTCTCACATATTATATATTATAGGTTGAAAAACGCTGCAAAGTTACTAAAAAAGGCGTTCGTTCTCCTCTTGGGGGAGACAGAAACGTCCATTATGCAAACATCGAGTGATAGGATGTCACTGTATCACAATGCCTTCGTGGATGGCGAGCTGTCGTGAATCTATATTAGCCATGCCGCTTGCCTGCTTGGTGAAGTGGGCGCATTCTCCCTTTAGCTCAATCTCGCCAGTGCCACCAGCACTCACCATGAGGTTCTGGCACATCACGTCGAGGTCAGCATCGCCCGAACCACTGATTTCTACGGATATGTCGTTTGCCTTCACGTCGGCTTTCATGTCTCCTGCACCAGAGATAGCGATGTGGGCTTTCTTACACTTTATCTTCTTTNCNGTGATNTCACNCNTGNCANTGATGCTGATNTCCAGCTTCTTACACTTCACATGCTCCACATCCACGNCNCCAGCACCGCTGATGTGGATNCAGAGGTCGTTCNGNAACNCCGATTTCCCTTTCAGGTCGATATCGCCCGAACCTGACACGTCGATGCGCTCAAGGTTGGGGGCAGTGATGAAGAACTTGACGGTAGGCACTCGCTTGGGAGCGTTCTGTGTATGCTTGATGACGAGGATTCCATCAACGACATCAACCACGCTGATGTCATTGCTGGCAATCGCCCTTTCGTTACCCTGCACTTCTATCTTGAAGGTGTCACCCTGCGTGAACTTGATGTCGGCAGAGCCTTGCAGGTCAATGCGCGTGAAAGCATCCAGCGCAAGTGTCTGCGTCATGACCTTGCCCCATTTCTCGCTGTCGCGAAAGTCATCCTTGCCCGCCTCTTTGCGAGCCATGCGTCTCAACTCGTCGTTGGAGAAGTTGCAGGAAGTGATGGATATGGTGGTCAGCGCGAGGCCCATGACACAAAGGATTTGTTTGATGTTCATGATAATGAGGTTTTCAGGTCTTCGTTTGTCTACGGCAGTGTAAAGTTAGCCCGTTTTGTGCCTATGCTCCAAATAAAAGGATGGTGAAAGTGTAAATTTAACATACTTTTAACATCCGAGGACAAAAAAAACTCGTACCTTCGCACCCGAAACGTGACACATTAGGTCTGTTTCAACAGACATGAAAGTAAAGGATATCTTGGGTGCCCTTGAAGAGTTCGNTNNTTTGGCNCTGNANGNCGGNTACGATANTGCGGGATTGCAGATTGGATTAGCAGAGGATGCAGAGGCTACAGGGGCATTGTTGTGTTNAGACATCACAGAAGACGTTGTGGATGAGGCGCTCCTTCGTGGCTGCAACCTCATTGTGAGTCATCATCCCCTCTTGTTCCGTCCTGTCAAATCCATCACGGGCAACGACTACATAGGGCGTGCCATCATCAAGGCGATTCAGCAGAAGGTGGCGATTTATGCTGCCCACACCAATCTGGATGCCGCATACGGAGGTGTGAACTTCAAGATGGCAGAGAAACTGGAGCTGCAAAACATTGAGTGGCTGTCTTCCAAGGCGTCGTATGTCTGTGCCGGGGAGACACGCACGGCAGGTGAGGGCATCATCGCCTTGCTGCCCACCCCGATGCCGCAGAAAGACTTCATGGAGCGAGTCAAGGAAATCTTTGGATTGCGGTCGCTTCGCGTCAATCGTGCAGCGAAAGGACGGATTAGCCGAGTGGCGCTCTGTGGCGGTTCCGGCGCTTTCCTTATTCCGAAGGCAGTGGAGCAGGGAGCCGATGCTTTCATCACGGGCGAGATAGGATATCACCGTTTCTTTGGCTACGAAGACCAGCTGCTACTGATGGAGATAGGGCATTACGAGAGCGAACAATACACGCTTGAGCTTTTGTATCAAATCATCAGCCGCAAAGCACCTGGGCTTCAGGTGTGCCGCACAAAATTGCAAACAAATCCGATTAACTATTTATAAAATGGCAAAAAAGAAAGAGAATCCAGCGGAGATGCCCGTTGAGGACCGTCTCCAAAACCTCTATCAGTTGCAGACCATTCTGTCTGAGATTGACCGTATCCGCACGTTGCGCGGTGAGCTTCCTCTCGAAGTGGAAGACCTCGAAGATACCGTTGAGGGTCTGAAAACACGTATTAGCAAGACCGAGGCAGAGATTGCCGACCTGCGCAGTAAAATTGCCGAGTTCCGTGGCAAGATTCAGCTGGCAGAGTCACAGCTCGCCACCTACAGAGAGCAGATGGACAATGTGCGCAACAATCGTGAGTACGACCTTCTGAACAAGGAGATTGAGTTCCAGACTTTGGACATTGAGCTGTCCAACAAGCGCATCCGCGAGGCACAGGTGCAGGAGAAGAGCCGCGAGGAGTACCTTGCCAAAAACAAAGAGGAACTCGAAGGTCGCATACAGGACCTTGAAGTGAAGAAGAATGAGCTTGACGAAATCATCGCCGAGACAAAAGCCGACGAGGAGAAGCTGCGCGAAAAGGCCAAGAACCTCGAAGTGCAGATTGAGGCACGTCTGCTGCAGAGCTTCAAGCGCATCCGCAAGAACTGCCGCAACGGACTCGGCATCGTCTATGTGCAGCGCGATGCCTGCGGTGGTTGCTTTGCCAAGATTCCGCCACAGCGTCAGCTCGATGTGCGCATGCGCAAGAAGGTGATTGTGTGCGAATACTGCGGTCGCATCCTCATCGACCCCGAACTTGCAGGTGTTAAGTCTGACGCTCTTGCAGCAGACGAAAAGCCAAAGCGTCGTTCTCGCCGCAAGAAGGAAGAGGAGTAAATCGTTGTCCGCTTGGCGGAACAACCCAGAAAGACAAGGCAGGGAGCACTCTCGATGGAGTGCTCCCTGCCTTTTTTTGTGCGTGTGCGCCGCAAATTCTCATGTGTCGCAACAATTCCTTGTTTGATTTGTTGGCGCATTCAAATATAATCTCTACTTTTGCGAAAGTAAACGTGGCATCCGAATACTCGACAGGGTTGGGTGGTGCCACCAAGTAGAACTCAAAACACTACAAGAAAAAAGGACAAAAGACATTCAATAACATAATAGATTAACTAAAGCATTAGCTATCTCGAAGTACCCCGAAAATTTGGCGATTTGAAAAGGTATCAAGTAGATGTAGTTCATGTTCATGTTGAAGCGTGGGCAGGACTTATCACTTGATACAGGTTACGCCAAATACCTCGGGTACTTGATAAGGAAAGTTCACGCTCTTCTTATGCCTACAAGTACACGAGGTATTGTCTGTTCAGATACGTAACCTGTATTCTTCTGATTTAGACTGATGTGCAGCAAGAAATGCACATGGACAACATGGACGCAGGCTTGAAGGTCGCTCCTCTGAGGATGGAGCGGCAAATCAAGTCGAGGGAACGTGTGTCGAAGCATGGAGAGGTGTTCACCGCCGAGCGCGAGGTGAACGCCATGCTCGACCTCATGAAGCAGGAGACGGAGCGCATCGAGAGCCGTTTCTTAGAGCCGGCGTGTGGCGACGGCAACTCCCTCATTGAGATATTGCGCCGCAAATTGGCGGTGTGTGAAGAGCGTGTGCTGAAAAGGCAGTTCACGCAGTTGCAGTATGAGAAACATGCGGTGTGGGCGGTGAGCAGCATCTACGGCATCGAGTTGCTGCCCGACAATGCCGAGGCCTGTCGGCAGCGGCTCTATCGCTACTTCTGCCAGCAGTACGAGCGGCTGTTTGGCGATGCGTGCAAATCGGCGTGTCGCGAGGCGGTGGTGTATATCTTGGCGCACAACATCATCATGGGCGATGCGCTGACCTATCGGCGTGTGGATAATCCCGACGAGTGGATTGTGGTGAGCGAGTGGTCGTTTATTGGCGACGGCAAGGTGGTGCGCCGCGACTACAACTTTTCCTATTTGGTCGCTACGGGACAAGGTGGCGACCTCTTCAGCGACACACCCTGCGAGACCTTTCCGCCTGTGTATTTCTTGAACCTCTGCCACCGAGCCTATGAAAACTGAAACGTACAATCCCGATGTGCTTAATTGCCTTGCCAATCTGAGCAACGACGAGGTGTTCACGCCTCCATCGCTTGCCAATCAGGTGCTCGACCTCTTGCCGCAAGAGCTGTTCTCGTCGCCCGCGACCACTTTTCTCGACCCTGTGGCGAAGTCGGGTGTTTTCCTCCGCGAGATTGTCAAGCGGCTCGACCGAGGGTTGGAGGCTCAGATGCCTGACCGCCGCCAACGCATCGACCACATTCTGCGTCATCAGGTATTCGGCATTGCCATCACGGAGCTGACCGCTCATCTCTCGCGCCGTTCCGTCTATTGCTCCAAGGATGCCAGTAGCGAGTACAGCATCACTCGTTTCCCGTCTGAGAGTGGCAATGTCCTCTATCGTCCGCTCCGCCACACATGGGCGAACGGCAAATGCCGCTATTGCGGTGCTTCCCAAGAGGTCTATGACCGAGGCGACCAATCCGAACAATATGCTTATCAGTTTATCCACACAGACACCCCTTACACATTATTTAATAATAAGATGAAGTTTGACGTAATTATAGGGAATCCGCCGTATCAGTTGAGCGATGGAGGAGGAACGGGTAGTAGTGCTATTCCCTTATACCATAAGTTTATATTACAAGCAATGAAGTTATCACCATCCTATTTATCAATGATTGTTCCTGCACGCTGGTATAGTGGAGGAAAAGGTTTGGATGATTTTAGAAATATGATGCTCAATGACCAACGGATTAAGAACCTTGTTGATTATGTGGATTCAAAGGATTGTTTCCCCTCTGTTGACATTGCAGGTGGAGTATGTTATTTCCTTTGGTGTAAAGATTATAGCGGAAAATGTTGTGTAAGGACTATTCACAAAAATAGGGTCTCTGAGTCAGAAAGGAGTCTCAATGAGTTCGATACATTTATAAGGGAAAATATAGCAGTACAGATTATTAGAAAGGTCAGCGAAAAGGCAGGAAAGATGATGGATTCAGTGGTATTTAGCCGTAATCCTTTTGGTTTTGCAAGTAATGACAATTTTAAGAGAATGAAAGAGGTGGGAGATATTCCCATAATGACAAGTAAAGGCTTCTTCTATGTTCCTATTAAAGCAATTCAAGCCAATGTGTCGTTTGTTGGTAAATGGAAGGTTATCATGTCTAAAGCCAGTGCTGAACACGCAGGACAGACAGATAAAGATGGGCGGAAAAGGATAGTGTCAAGAGTGNAAGTTCTTCCTCCCAATACCATCTGTTCAGAGTCTTATCTGTTGCTCTCTACTTTTGACAATGAAGAGGAAGCGATTAACTTGCGCGATTATGTGAAAACGAATTTCTTTCGTTTCCTTTTGTCCACAATTTTGTTGACACAGAATATCGCAAAAGACAAGTTTNAATTTGTCCCCCTCCAAGACTTCTCCCACCCGTGGACAGACGAAATGCTTTACAAGAAGTATNGCTTGACCGACNAAGAGACAGCCTTTATTGAAGGCATGATTCGCCCGATGGAGTANGTGGCGGATATGAGGCTTATTTATAGACTCTAAAGGGGAGTGAGTCAGACCCTAAATGGGGTATGACTCACTCTCCAAATAGGGTGTGACTCAGACCCCTTTTGAGGCTCTTTCACGCCTGTTTGAGAGGACTGGTTTGTGGGGGTGAAACAGGAAGCCTCAGAAGGCTTTGGCGAGTGAGGAAAGAAAACATCATACAGATAATCAACAGAGTCTTGACATGGCTCGGCACGTTCTTTGGAATTGTTGGAAGATGGATGAAAAAAGATTCACTTTTTTTGTGAATGTCGCAGAGGCTTCGTACCTTTGTACCCCAAACAAGTGTATATGGTCGTAGAATACGAAAAGGACTATTTGCAGGAACTCTATGAATCGGGAAGCTGTAAGAACAAAAAGTACAGATTCCAGAAGCAAGTGGTGCAGAAATATCAAAAGCGAATAGATACGCTGATGGCTGCCACACGCATGGAGGACTTGTTTGTCTTTCATTCGTTGAACTTTGAAGCTCTCGACAATGGCTATTATTCCATCCGTATAGATTATCATTACAGGCTGGAATTTAAGATAAGGATGGAGGGCGACGAGGCGTGGGTGAGCATCTGCACTGTGACGGACATTACCAATCACTATCAATAAGGAAGGGAACACTATAATGGAAATCATCAAGAGATTACCTACGCATCCTGGCGATGTGTTGAAAGAAGAGATTGAAAGCAGAGGCATTTCGCAGCGGAAATTTGCTGACCTGTTGGGTGTTCCTTATACCCAGTTGAATGAGATTCTGAACGGGAAACGCCCTGTTTCAACTGATTTTGCCTTAATGATGGAGGCGGCATTGGGCATCTCGCCAGAGCTGCTAATCAATATGCAGAACCGCTACAACATGGCATTTGCAAGGCAAAAGCCAATCTTGCGTTNTCGGTTGCTGGACATCCGCAAGGTCTGTGNCGNNGTGCNNTGACCGTATCTTCCAATTCTTTCTGAGGTTCGTGCCATAAACAGATTTTGCTTATGGCAACAACAGAACTATTACAGGGCAGAGTGGAGGGGCGACCTTCCATCTACGCTTATGAGCTGTCCGAAGTGTGCCTTCGCGTCATGGGATGCTGAAGGTGGCTTGTATTGTGTGAACTGCTGAGGGGTGGGGGGGGGAAAACCTTCTGAACTGTAGGTGGTAGAGGAAAGAAAACAATAGAATATTAAAAAGGCGCTCTTTGGCATTTTGTGGGATTTTCGTTGTCTGTCTCGGGGAAACATTGTATCTTTGTCAGCAAAACGATGAAAGAATGAACAATGTGACTCCCCCCTCCAAGGGCTGTGTGACCGAGGGACAAGTGTTGCGCAGGCAGAGTAACTGGGAGGGGCTTTATTTCTATCAGAAGTCGAATGTGCTTTACCAGTTGACTTATGTTTTCACTCGGCGATTCCTCGTGCGTGGCGACCGCACCATCGACCAAATGGTGCAGGCGGCTCGTTCTGGCAAACAGAACATTGTGGAGGGTTCTGCCGATGGTGTTACCTCGATGGAGATGGAGCTGAAACTCCTGAATGTGGCGCGGAGCAGTATCAAGGAACTGAAGGAGGATTATGAGGATTACCTCACCTCGCGCCATCTGTCGCGCTGGGCTGTCGGGCATATTCGCTATGACGGCATGCTTAGGTTTTGTCGTCACCACAACTGCATTGATGATTACCAGCCTTATTTCGAGAAATGGACGGCTGAGGAAATGGCGAATATCGCTTTGACTCTCTGTCACATGGTGGATAAGATGATGGTGACTTATCAGAAGCAGCTGGAGCATGAGTTTGTCACTGAGGGTGGCATCAAGGAGCGCATGACTGCTGCAAGGCTGGGCTATCGGACTAATCAGCGGGAGGAGATTGCGCGGCTGAAACGGGAGCTGGAGGCGGCAAATAGGAGGATTACGGAGCTGGAGAGGAGGGTGAAGGAGTTGGGGGGATAGGATTTCTAGTTTTTCTAGCCTTCCTAGTCTTTCTAGTCGGGCTAGATAGGCTAGGAAGGCTAGAAGTGCTAGAAAGGGCTGGTCTGCCCCCGTGGACAACATCCCACATGAGCCAATGCGCCATAACACGAACCAAAAGTTATGGCAACAACAGAACTACTACAGGTTCCATCTACGCTTATGAACTGCCGAAGTGCCTTCGCATCGTGGGATGTTGAAGGTGGGTTACACGGTGCGAACCGCTGAGGAGCGGGTGGCGGAGCAGTGCAGGACTGCGCGATTGCGGTACAGGATTGTGCTGGTGCGTTCGGCTATGAGGGCGGATGGCACTTCGTTTGATGACAATGCGGTGCATCGTGTGCTGCGTGGGGCAGGCTTCTATAATCCTGAGGGTGAGTGGTTTCGCTGCACGGTGAGGGATGTGGAACGGGCTGTCGAGACGGTGAGGGCTGGAAGTGAGACGATGCTGGAACGTACGGAGGTTTTCGCCATGAGGCCTGAGCAGAGGGCTGCTGTGGAGAAGACTGCTGCTTATTTCGAGTCGTTCTATCGGGAGGAACTGGTTGCGGGACGGACAGGAGGGGCTGGGGCACCTCAGTTGGTTCCGCACTTTCTGTGGAATGCCAAGATGCGCTTTGGCAAGACGTTCACCACTTATCAGTTGGCGTTGCGCATGAAGTGTCGACGGCTGCTGGTGCTTACCTTCAAGCCAGCGGTGAAGGCGGCATGGAAGGAGGACCTGCTGACGCATCGGGATTTTGAGGGCTGGCAGTTCTGTGAGAAGCAGGAAAATGCGCAGTTCAACCGTGTGGATGAACGCTGCCCGTTTGTGTGCTTCGCTTCTTTTCAGGATGTGTTGGGGCGCAATGCGGCAGGCGGCATTAAGGCGACTAACGAATGGACTCAGAAGGTGGAGTGGGATTGCATCGTGCTGGATGAGTATCACTATGGCGCATGGGGCAGGCATGCCAAGGACTTCTACAACAAGTTGGATGTGGGGCAGTTGGCGCGTGCCGCTGAGGTGGGCGAACTGATGGCGGAAGATGCTGACAGCCGCAAGGAGTTGGACAGCCGCGAACTCTATGACGAGGAACTGATGCCGCTTTCTACCCGTGCTTACCTCTATCTGTCGGGCACTCCTTTCCGTGCCATCAGCACTGGGGAGTTTATTGAGGAACAGATTTATAACTGGACCTACTCGGACGAGCAACGGGCGAAGGAGGCGTGGGAGGGTGAGGACAACCCTTATCGGTCGCTGCCCAAGATGGTGATGATGACCTATCAGCTGCCTGACAGCATCAAGGAGGTGGCTGACCAAGGTGAGTTTGATGAGTTCGATTTGAATGAGTTTTTCCGTGCCGATGAAAGGGGCTTTGTGCATGAGGAGCATGTGCAGAAGTNGCTCGATTTGATTCGGGGGGCTTATAAGGAGAACATCATCACGGAACTGAAGCTGGGCGCTGAACGCCCGCCCATGCNGTTCAGNGATGTGCGNCTGCANGGGTANCTGCAACACACTTATTGGTTTCTGCCTTCGGTGGCGGCTTGCAAGGCGATGGAGGGGCTGATGGCAAAGCCTATCAACCGTTTCTACCACGACTACGAGGTGGTGGTGGCGGCAGGCAGTGGAGCTGGCATGGGGGCTGATGCTGTGCGGCCTGTGTATGAGGCGATGAACCGATGGAGGGGTGAGGGGCAGGACGTCATGCGAGAGGAGGGAGGTCCGAGGTGGACGAAGACCATCACGCTTTCGTGTGGCAAGCTTTCTACGGGTGTGACGGTGCACCCGTGGACAGGCATATTGATGCTGCGCAATGCTCGTTCGCCTGAGACGTATTTTCAGGCGGCGTTTCGTGTGCAGTCGCCTTGGACAACGCGCGATGAGTGGGGGAATGAGGTTGTCTTGAAGCCTTACTGCTATGTGTTCGACTTTGCGCCGAACCGTGCCTATGATGGCAGCTCGATGAGGGAGATTGATGCGGCTGGCATTCTTGACATGGCTATGAGCGGCACGACGGCGACATTGCTGGCGAGGCGGTGGGAGAGTGCGGTGCTGGTGAATGTGGATAACGCGACTTTGGGACGCTTGATGAACTCGCCCGATGCTATGAAGGCACTGATGAACATTGAGGGGTTCCGTTCGCTCAATCGGGACATTGAAACCATCATCAATAAGAGCGAACAGGTGAAGAAGGCGAAGCGTGAGCAGGGGGAGGGGCTGTCTCCCAAACAGAAGAAGGAGCTGACGGAGGCGGAGAAGGAGTATAAGAGCAAGCGTAAGGAGATTCAGCAGAAGCTGATTAAGTTTGCTACGCGCATCCCTGTGTTTATGTATCTGACGGACTTCCGTGAGTATTCGTTGAAGGATGTGATTGTCAATCTGGAGCCTGAGCTGTTTCGCAAAGTGACGGGGCTGAATATCAGCGACTTTGAACTGCTGGTGAGTCTCAATGTGTTTAACAGCGAACTGATGAATGATGCGGTGTATAAGTTCAAGCGGTATGAGGACAGCATCCTTAGTTATACGGGGCTTGACACGCACAAGGGAATGGTGGTTGGCGGTTGGGATACGGCCGTTGATAAGGCTGTGCTTTTCCCTGAAAAAGCGATGGCTGTACCTGCTGAGTCGGTGTCGTACTCGGCTGGTACAGCCATACAAGAGGAGGAAATGGGGAAGGGACAGGAGGAATCTGCCCTGTCGGAATGTTCAGAACTTGCGTGGGAACACTTGCAAGTGGGCAATACGGTGATGCACAAGTCTTTTGGAAAGGGTGTTGTGAAGGCGATGGACGGTCGTTTCGTCATCGTCGCTTTTGAACACAAGGAGGCAAGGTTCCCCTATCCATGGGTGTTTGAACGTGGGTATATGATGGTTTGATGCTTGGATTCATCATGGCATTGTGCCATACGTTGTTACAGGTCTGTGTATGCTGGAATGTCTTTCAGAAATGTGTATGTGCCGTTGGAAATATCGACTTTGCAGCAGTAGTGCTTCAACCCATTGCTCACGACGAGGTAGGCTACTTCCAGCACGATGTTGTAGCGGCTGATTTGGTTGAATACCTTTTGGGTAATCTCCACATTGGGGCGTTTGTACTCGACAATCATCAGGGGCTTCATGCCTGCTTGGCGATACACTACCGTATCGCATCGACGGCTCATTCCGTTGAGCGTCACAGCCACTTCGTTTGCCATNAGTGTGNGGGGATACCCTTNCTGCTCAATCNAGAAATNCACAAAGTGCTGACGCACCCANTNTTCGGGGGTGAGGGTGACAAACTTGTGGCGAAGCACATCCAGTATCTGTACCATTCCGTTCGTCTTCTTGATGTTGGCCTCAAAGGGCGGTAAGTTGAGTGGCTGCATCATGTCTTTGCTGATTTGGGAACAAAAGTAAGGATTTTAATCCACAATTCATTACGCATCGTTCATAATTAGCTCTCTGGTTGGTTCTTGGCACAAAAAAGCACTCCGAATGGTAACTATTCTCTGTGTTTGGGCTGATTATGAGTGATGCGTAATGAATTGTGGACTAAAATCCTTACTTTTGCATCAAAGAATGATTAAATGGCAAAAGCAAATATCACACACAAGGTGATTGTGGAGAAGATTCGGCGGCAAGAGTATGCGCCAATCTATCTCCTGATGGGAGAGGAGGCTTATTATATCGACCGTCTCTCTGACTATATCGCTGACCATGTGCTGACCAAAGATGAACAAGACTTTAACCAAACTATCATCTATTGTACGCGCGAGACTGCGGTTGCTGATGTAATCAATTGTGCGCGTCGTTACCCTATGATGGCAAAATATCAGGTGGTAATTGTTAAAGAGGCGCAGAATTTGTTAAAAATTGACGAGCTTGCAGTATATGTACAGAACCCGTTACAGACCACAATTTTGGTCATTTGCTACAAAAATGGAAAGCTGGACGGGCGGAAGAAATTGCTGGCGGCAGTCGAAAAGGTGGGCATTGTTTACGAAAGTCCCAAGGTGAAAGAGGGAATGCTACCTCACTTCATCACGGAGTATTTGCAGCGTAAACGGGTTACGATTGATGAACGCGCATGCCAAATGATGGCAGAGAGTGTTGGTGCCGACCTCAATCGCTTGGCTGGGGAACTGGATAAGCTGGTGTTGGCTTTGCCCACAGGACAACTGCGTATCAACACCGACCTCGTTGAACAACATGTTGGCGTGTCTAAAGAGTTCAATATATGGGAGTTACGTGATTCGCTGATTGCCAGAAATGTGGCGAAAGCGAACAAGATTCTGCACTATATGGAGCAGAACGCCAAGACCAATCCTCCTGTGATGACAGTGTCCAACCTCTTTAACTTCTTCTCCACTGTTATGGTGGCTTTTTATGCACCTGACCGTTCTGAACAGGGGCTCATGCGCCATCTGGAGCTTCAAAAAGCATGGCAACTCCATTCGTACACTACTGCCATGCGCAATTTTTCGGCACTGAAAACCATGCAAATCATAGGGAAATTGCGTGAGGCCGATGCACGTTTGAAGGGTATCGAACGGGGTAATCTGACCGATGAGGACATCATGCACGAACTCATCTATTTTATCCTTCATTGATTCTTGTTCGCAAAAAACTGTCAAAAAAATGGACGGCACGTTTTTAACCTCATGAAAGAGGTCAAAAACGTGCCGTCCATGTCTTTTTTGTCCTTATTTCCCACTTCCATTTCGTTCATTTTTTAGCTAAATAATCGCTAACAAAATCTCTTTCATCCCCAAAAACGAACAAAACAACGAGACTTATTTCTTCGGAAAATCAGCATCTTAACCTCTAAAAAGAGCCTAAAAAAACAGCCTTTTTTCAGTCTGAAACAGACTCCTAATCTCCTCGTTCAATTCTCGCAAAATCGTGCTCATTTTTCCTCATCATTCCCTCGTTCAATTTTACGTTAACTTTCTTTAAGGACAACAAACGACCGTTTTACAGAATGAAATCATTTACAAACAGAGTGTGATTTACAAAATAAAATAGACAGATGAATGCGAAGTGGGCATTGTGGCGTCCCATCAATCCTTGTTTACATTTATACCTGTAAAGCGGCATCCATACAGCCACTTAAAAGATTCAATGTTTGAATAGTTTCTATAATTATCTGAAACAATGTTGATTATGGCGTTTTCTTCTACTAAAAAGAAATATGATTGCCCAATGATTATAGTGTTTTTATTGTTTATTCCCATTCTCCGACCCACATCCTCTTCTTTGGCTACATATAATAGAATAAGAATCAGTAGATAAAAAGTAAGTGTAAAAGTGTAAAATCAAGCAATGTTTACAGAAGAAAAGTTGTCCATACGTCAGGTTTTTACAAATGAGCGCATATGTCGTTTACAGAACGAAACAATCGTGNTTGTAAAGCGAAANATCATATTTTGTAAAAAGAAACTTAATAGTTTTNTTTATNGAAAAATAGTGCGTATCTTTGTAAAANCNTTAGAAANATGACCGATAAANANNAAATCNANCTNATTANTCAGGACAAGCACCTCAACAGCACNCANTTTTGTAATGAAGTNTGTATTGCGCCTGGCACCCTCTCCCATATTCGGAGTGGTCGTACAGAACCGACCCTAAATATCTTGCGAAGCATTTCGCAAGCTTTCCCTGACATCAACCCAGCATGGCTCTTTTATGGTGAGGAGCCAATGTACAAAAATGCTAATCTGTCTACTCCCCCAAATGAGGTACCGAAAAATGCCACAATAGATAATAATGTACTGGATGATGCACTATCTAATGACAGTCAGTTATCGTTTGCTTTTCCTACAGGTTCNNCTNTGAAAAGTTNNNAAACGCCTCCTCTTCNATCGTCACCGTCTNGTGTNTCGGGNGCACGTCGTCCATCATCGGTTGCTGCTCAGATTCCTGTCGCGAATGTACAGGAAGTTGTGGCGGAGACGCTGAAGCAGTATCCCAAACCTCAACGTAAGGTGGTTGAAGTACGCATTTTTTTCGATGACGGTACTTTTGAAACTTTCAGTGCCAGCTGATTTATTTCCGTTCAAAAAAGGATATAAAAAGAGGTTGTTAACAAATCTACCCGTTTTAACAAATAGTGATTTAATTGATAGATTTATTAACAACCTCTTTCTGCTTGGTTTTTCCTTCAAAATAGGAATGACTTGCAAATGGAGAAGTGACTCGGATGGGACTCAAACCCATGACCTGCAGAACCGGAATCTGACGCTCTATTCAACTGAGCTACCGAGCCATGATGTTGCAAATCGGATACAAAGTTAGTGATTTTTATTGAGAATCGGTATTTTGTCTTTGTATTTTGTTGTTTTTTTTCGTTTTTGTACTATTTTTGCAATGATAAATGAAAAAAGAAGACCAGATGAAGCAATGAAAAATAAACTCTTTTTACTTGTATTTCTTTGGATGTGTGGTGTGTGTGGTGTGTCGATTGTTGCCCAATCTGCCATGCTTCGCCACAAACATGGCGACTGGTTTTGGGGTATTGGTGCTGGTTTCAGCCAGTCTTTGGCAGAGAATGCTAAAAGCACAGATTTTATTGTTCGTCAGTTGCCATCTGTTAATATGTTGTTGGGACACCATTTTTCTCCTGCTTTTGGAGTGAAGCTCATGGGAGGTCTCAATATGCAAACGTCACGATGTAGTGATGCGTTGGTGAATACCATGCCTGACATCTATGGTGATGGGCGATATAATTTCCGATGTTTAACAGGCTCGCTATCAGGTATAATCAACATGACCAACATCTTTTGGGGCTATGAAGTAGAGCGTCCGCTCACTTGGGGTTTTATGTTTGGTGCTGGTCTTATGAAAACCTTTGGGTTTGACGAGAAACTAAACACGTGGAATACCTTTCCTAAAGAAAGCAAGCCTTATTATCCAGTGAATAATGTAGGCGGTTTCTATATAGTGGGGCATGCAGGTCTTGTGTGTGATGTGCGTTTAAGTGAGCCATGGGATGCTGGTGTGGAACTGCGAGTCAATGCTACAGATAACGAGTATAATGGTGTGTCTAACGGCAACCATTTGGATTTCTATTTGGACTTAATGTGCAATTTTGTCTATCATTTCAAGAATGGAAAGCAGCAATTGCGTCGCTTTCGCGAGCCTCCCCGTATTGTGTTTGTTGACCCCATATTGGTTGATCATACTCGCGAATATACAGAGACTGTTCGATATGGCGAATCTATGTACACGGTGATTCCTTTCTATTCAGGCTTTGCTTATCTAAATGCGGCTACCACTAAACGCTTGCAGTTTGTGGCTCGTTTCCTGCAAGCCCATCCGCTTGTCAATCTCAACATTGTGGGGCATCCTGATATCACAGNTGAGCACGANTTNAAGTATCATTCTGNTTTNGCTCTAAAGCGTGCAACAATCGTTCGTGAGACGCTTTTGAATAAATTCCATGTGCCCGCTCACCGTGTTCGGGTTACTTTTGATGACAAGGCACTACAGCCATATAAGACAGTACGTGAGTGGGTTCCGTCTGTTAATTTCATAATGGAAGAACCAAATGAGGATTCACTGCCTTAGTTTTTTGTGGCATTAGTGTTTTTTCTGTATTTCAGAAANNAATCGTCCTAATTAGATCGCTGNAACTTTGTCATCACGATAATAATTACGGCGGTGATAAAGATTGTAATGCCCTTGTCTTGAAAATTGGGTCAAAAAAGAACAGCTAATTCAAATCTGTGCTGTAACTTTATGTTATATAAGAATTTATTTAANAGGTGCAGANACANTACTGCTCAGATTTAACATAGATGCGCTTCATGACATACCGNNACAGAAGGTAGTCGGTGATGTTTTTGTCGGTAGNGTCGGGNGTCTTGTTGACANTACAATTCCGTATCTTAGATTTTGGGANTGGGCTTCAGAAGAATTCCGTCAGGTGCGGCGGTAGCTGNGAATGAATTTACTGGTACCACTCACAATATTGTATTGTTTGTTATAAGATTATTTATGGAAAGGTCATTTTTGATTCCTTGTTTTAAGTCGCATTCGTCGCATCTTGCCGATGTAATGACCATTTTCGTCATATTCGTTTCTTCATAATCCGAAATGTCGAACTTTACGGTCTTGGTAAGTTTGCTGGGTTTCTTGTTAAATAACTACCCATGCGGAATTTTCCTTCGCTTGAGCAAAGGCTTTCTGATAATATGGAAAACTCGCGCGATTCTGGTTTCAAATCGTGTCCCATCTAGTATAATATGATTGTACTGTACCCTTTCCTTGTACTGATATTGTTGTCTCGCCCATGATTCTAAGCTTTTATTCTACATATTCGTTATTATCAATTGATGGATCGCAATCTAAATTATTCTGATTCATTGTTTTGAAAAGCCCTTTTCTAACAATCTTTCAAAACCCAACGATACCTCTTGGGGTAAATACTCCGTAGCAGAGAAGCCTTTCAAATCAATTCCCTTGAGAAAATCATAATCAGATTTTTTGATGCGAATCGGCCCCATGATATTTGTGAGAATAAACGGAGCATAATCATCAACGCAATCGATTGAATCTGGATTTTCAACGTATTGGACACAATCTTCATCCGTAGCCAACACTCGCATAAGATACAGCACCTCTGAATCAATGTCTCGATGTACAATGATTATCTTTTCTCCAACATTCGGAAACTGGAATTCATAATGTGGAAAGCCTCCGAAACGGAAATAAGATGTACCTCGTTCGTATAGTTCTTCAACAAAACTACGATATTCCGATACAGAGAGTGATTCAGCACGTAAGAGGTTTGGTCTTGCCACCTCCGGCTTCTTACTCCTAATATAGACTGCAACACGCAGTCTGTTATTGATATTGCCATAAGGCTTTACCATTGAAAGGTCAGCAATGAATACATCGTCCCAACCCATGTCGAGCATCTTGGCGATTTCTTCATTTTCAGATTTGGGAATGTAGCCTAAAATGAAGTCAAAGTCAAAATTGTCAGGATCGCCATCATAATCATCTTTGAGGGCGATTGCCACTGCATTTTTGTCGTATTTGTTTTTGTGCTCACGCACAAGGGCAACCTCTTGACCGACTTCAAGTTCATTCCATATCTCATCGTCATACTTGATATGGAAAGAAGTGCCAGCCACGGCACACTCTTTGAATAACACTTTCTTAAACATAGGCTCTGGTGGTAGCATAATGTTGTCATTGCCACGTTTGTGCTGTGATATGCCAATTGCAGCAATATCGTTGTGTTGTTCCAATTCTTGGATAATTCTTTTATGTTCTTGTTCTGAACAATGAGGTATACACTTTCATTGCTCCGGCTCTCTACGTCTGTTGTTCATAGATTCAATCTCAGTTTAATACAAACTAATACAAACACAGATATTGTTCAGTCTTTTGACAAGAAATTATACGCCTTGCGAATTATATTTGCCATAAGCTTGNGACGTTCATCAAGGAATGTCTCATAGGTCATATCTTCAAAGCCTAAGGGAATCGCATTTTGTGCGAGCGACAGCGTATACGCTTCTTCTCCCATCCTNTTTCGTNGNTTGGTGGAATAGACTGAAGGAGCGTCATCAGAAATGTCAATATTGGTCTGATAATCGAGGTAAGTGTAATTAGCTATCTGATTGCGATCGCGGTCGTTATCATATCCCATCTTGGCAAGATGATTCTTGGGGAAAATATGATGAACATCCAAAGCAGACTTCACTCCACTTGTGCCAGGTGTAAGGAACGCCACTGTAGGAATTGTACTAAACAGCACATTGTGGTGTAGCACATTAAGAGCAGCCAGATAGCCTTTCCAACTTGGTGACACCGTAGATGATGTTACCAACTCACGCAGTAAATTAGAATTGAAATAATCGTCTGTGAAACTTGTTTTTATCTCTCTGTCTAATAAAGAGATAAAATCTTCTGGCGAAGAAAGACCTCGCATATCGTTGAGAATACTTTCAACTGTAGATTCCGGGGAGTCTGTGAAATAACCGGTAATCGTTGCCATAAAGACCCAACGTGTCATTATTTTCCTTAGTTCCAAAGGCTTTACATTGAATTGAGTTTTCCCGATTAGGTAAAACATGTATGAGAATACCACTGCGTTCTGTGATGATACGAGGCTTCTGCGAAGATAACCTGCTCCAGCCATTATATTCATAAAGGTATGCCAATTGTTCAGGTTCATCACCACATCCAATGCCTCACGAAAAAGTCTTAGGTTTTCAGCCTGAGTTTCTTGAGTAGTCTTTTTTGTCTCCAAATCGCGCCCTCGAAGAAGTTTGTAAGCATACCCCAGTTTTGCACGACGAAATGCCAGCCCTACAGCCGCTCGAATAAGATGCACAGGATCTGCTTCGATTATATGATTGAATGAAGTATTGTCTTTGGGAATACGTGAGTCTTGGCAAAAAGCATTTATTCGCTTATGAATGTCATTGTCATAAACAGATAATAGGGTCTCTATAAAGTTCTTCTCAGTAAGTTTCTGACCTCCGGAATTAACCCTTACAAATATCTCTGCAACATCTTCTTCGCTGGCTATTGCGCGGACTTCCAAAGTCGGGAGTTGATAATATACGAGGTCAAGAAGATCCTTCAAGTTTTCTTCGATAGTTATTTCCTCGTCATCCGATAGAATAGGAAGTTGATTTTTCTCTCTTGCTTCGTTTATATTCTTTATGAAGGCACGTCGGAATCTCGTCTCCTCATGACGTTCAGCTGCCTCAAAGGCTGTGCTAACCGCACTAATCCATTCTGCCGAACGCTCGTAAGCTTGAGACCAGACAGCAAATTCACGAGTCAAAGGGTTAAAGGAAATTTTAATACTTCTCTCCTTATAGTCAGAATCCTTTACCTTAACACCTTTGATGGCTGCCAGAAGAGCGGTCAGTCGTTGCTGCCCGTCAATGACAAGATCTCGAGGCTGAGCAAAATCTTTGTTATTGATGCCAATGTGTGACTTGTTTTCAAAATCGCTCGGAGACTCCCAAAGCATAATGTAGCCAATAGGAAATCCTTTTAGCATTGAGTCAAGAAGATTCCTTACTTTACTGTCGCTCCAAACGAATGGACGTTGAAGATCCGGAAGACCTATTCGTCCGGAAGATACATCAGATAGCAATTCGCCTACTTTCCTATTGATATGAGTGAATATTTCTTTCGCCATAAAATTTATTCAAAAATGTTATACTACTTTGTCTTTGGTGCTCTTCGTAGCAAGAAATGCCATTTTCTAATTTTGTATTCAGAATCACGATATATTAAATACATACAAAGTTATGAAATTTTGCGAGATTTTTAGCTACAAAGCAAAGAAAGTTGTGCCTTCCCTGCAGATTTATCGAAGAAAAACAAAATAATTGAGGATTTGAAGAAATTAAAGATCCGCAATTAGAAAAATGGTATTTGCCGATACAGAATTTTTACTTTCCCACGCAAAACTCTCGGAAAATTGTTTCGAGTGTTTCTTGTGGGGTGATTTGTCCGCCTGTGATGTCGGCAAGGTGGGCAAGGACGAGACGTAAGTCTTCGGCCAAGAGGTCAGCGGAAAGGGAATCGGAAAGGCCGACGAGAACACGTTGGAGAGAGTTGTGGGCGGAAAGCAAAGATTGGTAATGACGGGCATTGGTGACGATGATGGAGTCCTCCGCAATTTCGGGAATGTGGGCGGCACGATAAATCTTTTCCTCGAGTTGGGATAGCCCAGTGCCCTCTCGTGCTGAAATGGGAATACAATAGTCGCTCTCACAACGGTTGAGTTGCAAGTCGACTTTATTCCTGACAATCAAGAGTTCCTTGTCATCAGACAGCTGGGTCATCTCGTCCATTTCNGNTGGAGATGGAGAGNTGTCTATCACCCAAAGAATGATGCGTGCCCTNTGCATGGCATNNTAGGTTCTCTCAATGCCAATTCTTTCTANTGNGTCATCGGTCTTTCGTAATCCCGCCGTATCAATAAAACGGAAGGTAACTCCATGAATGTCAATGCAATCCTCGATGGTGTCGCGGGTTGTTCCGTGTATGTCAGAAACGATGGCTCTTTCCTCTTTGAGCAAGCGATTGAGCAAGGTTGATTTGCCCACATTCGTCTTTCCCACGATAGCTACAGGTACTCCTTGCTTAATGGCTTGACCAGCTTGGAAACTCTGCATCAATCGGTCGATATGCTGTTCAATAGTTTCTGCAAGAGCCTGAATCCTGCTGCGGTCGGCAAATTCAAGGTCTTCGTGGTCGGAGAAATCAAGTTCAAGTTCGAGGAGGGAGGTGAGGCAAAGGAGTTGGTCTCGCAGGGTGGCGAGTTCGGATGAGATGCCGCCTCGGAGTTGATGCATGGCCAGATGGTGGGTTGCTCGGTTGGTGGAGGCGATAAGGTCGGCAACGGCTTCAGCCTGACTGAGGTCCATCTTTCCATTTAAGAATGCCCGTTGCGTGAACTCACCAGGATTAGCTTGTCGGCAGCCCTGTTGGATAAGAAGGGACAGGAGTTGTCGGGCGATGTAGGGAGAACCGTGGAAAGAGATTTCAATGGAGTCCTCGCCAGTGTAGGAATGAGGGGCACGGAAGACAGAGACGAGCACCTCGTCGATGGTGTCGCCCTTGGGCGTTCGGATGTGGGTATATCGAGTGGTGTTGGCGGCAACAGTGTCGCAGCGTAGCGAACAGATGGAGCTGACGATGGGAAAGGCCTGAGAACCGGAGATGCGGATGATGCCAATAGCTCCTCCAGTCGAGGTGGCGAGGGCACAAATGGTGTCCTCTTGCATGGTGAAGGGTGAAGAAGGGGTGAGGTGTTCCATTAGATGCGGTCGAGGACAAGTTGGATGAGGGTGTCGATGGTATTCTTGTATTCAGTGTTCATTTCGGTAGTATAGCGATTGGCGATGACCATGCAGCAAGTCATAGCGCGGTGACCGAGCAGGGAGGAAAGACCTGCAAGGGCAGAGCTTTCCATCTCAAAGTTGCAGACGTGGAGGCCTTCATATTGGAAGGCTTCCACTTTTTTATTTTGGTCAGGGTCTTGAATACGTAGGCGGATTTGACGACCTTGCGGACCATAGAAGCCTCCGCAAGCGATGGTGATGCCGCGCACCATGTCGTCTTGGGCAATCTGATTGACGAGATTGGGGTCAGCAACCGCCACATAGGGAGCACCTTTGAGAGGACTCCAATCCATGTGCTGCGTGAAGGCGGCTTCCATTCGGAGGTCGCACACCGAGTTGCGTCCGTCATAATAGTTGAGGAGACCGTCGAAGCCGATGCTTTTGACCGAGGCGATGAACGTGCCCGTGGGAGTGAAAGGTTGCAAACCGCCACAAGTGCCTATGCGCACGATGGTGAGTGTTCTGTGTGCCTCTTTCTCCGTGCGCGTGTTGAAGTCGATGTTGGCAAGAGCGTCCAATTCGGTCATTACAATGTCAATGTTGTCGCATCCGATACCCGTAGAAAGTACCGTGATGCGCTTGCCACCGTAAGTGCCTGTGACGCTGTGGAACTCGCGGCTGCTGACTTCACACTCTTGGCTGTCGAAGTGGGCTGCTACAGTGCCGACCCTGCCAGGGTCGCCCACGAGGATGATGCGGTCTGCCAGTTGTTCGGGACGCAGATGGAGATGGAACGCTGAGCCGTCAGCGTTGATAATCAATTCAGATGGTGGGAAAATCTTCTTCGTCATGGCTCCGTAAAGCTGTTGAACAGAAATCTTTCACAAAGATAAGCATTTTCCCCGAACATTGCAAGTCCTCGGAAGAGAAAATGATGCTTATTCTTTATTTGCCTCCCTACATCACCTTTCCCCTACATGACTATGGGTATAATTGCCATGAATGAAACATGAATTCCCTATAAGTGTTTTTGTCGTCAAAATCGGAGTCCCCGACATCGGTAGACCGATGTCGGGGACTCCGATTGGTCGATGTCGGGGACATCGTTTTTTTAGGGGTTGGTAGGGGAGCGGCGAGAGAACTGTTTGTGCCTGTTTTTGTACAAACTGCCGCTAACTGCTGTTCTTGTATTTTGAGGGTCTTTGATTGTGGCGGTTAAAAGTATGTTTTGACGGCGAAGAGGAACTGGTCAATGAATATGCGCTTGAAAGCTGCGATATTGTTCTGTTCATAGAACATCAGCATCGCCTTTTTGTAATCAATAGAATCTACCGTGCGGAATGAAATAGGGCAATATCCATGGGCTATCAAGATGCCGTTGCTGACGATTCGGGCAGTGCGTTTATTACCGTCTGTGAATGCTTGGATGTAGCTCAGTAGTATAAGAGCCAGCAGGGCTTTCTCGAAGATATTGCTTTTGGCGTTGATAAGCCGTACAGAATCTTCAAGAGCTTCACGTATCTGAAACTCGTTGTCGAGTGGGGTATAGTTGGTGCCTGTGATGCCGACACGGCGATGGCGGATGTTTCTCTCAACGCCTAATTCTTTGGTGAGCAACGCATGGATTTCCTCGATGCGTCCGACTGTCAAGTCTTTCAGATAGTCTGGCACGTCGAGAATAAAGTCGAGCGCATCTTTGTGATTCAGTAGCATGACAGCCTCTTCTTTCGTTTTGCCGCTTGCTGTCTGCTTCTCTTTCAGCAGCCGTTCGGTTTCAAGCAGGGAATAGGTGTTTCCTTCGATTTGCGAAGACTTCCATGACAGGTCTATGCCAAGACGTTCCATCTCTTTACGGTATTCATTTTCAGACATTTCCGACAGATGCTGACGGAATAACGACTGGGCTTCATCAAGTCTTTGTAGTTCTTCTGAAGTGAATAGCTCTACCTGAGGCAGCACCTCGTTGATTAGTTCAAAATTGAATGATTCCTGAATTTGACGTTCGTCTACATCCTTGTCAAAGTATGTATCGAGATTTAGCTCCATAGTTATATGCGCTTGCGGAGTCAACCGATAGCGTGTTGCAGGACCATGACCAACTACTTTGATGTGCCCGTTTTTTGCTGCTTCCGACAACATGCGCATCAGGGTTCGGTCGCTTACCTGTTTAGATAAAGACGGCAATATATCCGAGCGTTTTGAGAGCGGATTGTAATGTAAGAATTGTAGTATCTCTGTTTCTGTAGTCATGGAGCATTGCTTTATCGCGACAAAGTTGGTGAAAAAATGCGAATAATCACGCCAACATGGCGTGATTATTCGCATTTTTTC
>WFLX010370114.1_pt1 | contig 26254 bp, 22 predicted proteins | sample 4967041 | NCBI WGS metagenome assembly WFLX01 (sample SAMN12857096, study PRJNA449069) | gut metagenome | isolation source: stool from male and female vole | host: Microtus ochrogaster | place: USA:Florida | collected 2017
ATGCCCGGCATTGGCGCAGCGGAGCACTCCGGTTCTGATATCCAAGATCCCCAGCCATACCGTGACAAACATTCCGGTCTCATTGCTTTCGCAAAGCTGTTTATTCACTTTTTTTAGAACCGCTGCAGGCGAAAGACCGGTCTGCGCGGTGCTTTTTATCAGGGTTTTCGATATCATCATAAACAACGCCGCCGGCACGCCTTTGCCTGAAACGTCCGCCATAACGATGGCAAGGTGTTCTTCGTCAACCAGAAAAAAGTCATAAAAGTCCCCGCCTACCTCCTTTGCCGGCATCATAGCAGCATAAATATCAAATTCGTCCCTCTCAGGAAACGCCGGAAAAATACAAGGCAGCATGGACGCCTGAATATTTCCGGCTACCCCCAGCTCCGCGCTGATCCTTTCACGTTCCGCTGTAATATTACTCAGATAAAAGATATAGCCATTGATTTCTTCCTCCATCTTTTTCATGGAAAAGGTAAGGTTCTCGATCTCGTCACCTGTCCGGATATCTAACTGTGATATCGCAGAGACGCTTCCGTCACACTCCTTTTTTTCCCTGACAAACCGTTCCGCCGCTGCAGACAGACTGTTGATCGGCACAACGACCGTCCGGTTTACGGCTGTTGTCACGATCAACAGCAGCACAAAAGCGGCAGCAAACAAGGTCAATCCAAGATGTATCAGAAAATTCTGTCGATCCTGCATTACCTCGTTCATGGAAAGATCAACATAAACATTGGCAATTACCTTGCCGGAACTATCCTTGATTCCTGCAGATGCGGAGCAGAGCCATCCGTACTCCTCATAGTTGGTGACATATGCCGGAAAATCATAAATACCTTGTTTCATCAGTTCCATATTACCGGCTACAATGGGATCACAGTGACCACTCGGCGTCGCATCCTCCGTTGTATCCGCATCTATAATATAGACGGCTTTCTCTGTTTCCTCATCCATATAGCAGATATATATCCAACGCACTTTATATTCCTCCCTGAAAATGGAAAGCGTATGAAAAACAGAAGTATATGCTTCGGAATTGCCTGCCGCACGAAACGCAGCATAATAGTCTTCCCAATCTTCCTCCGCAAACTGATGAAACGCAGGCGCAGCGCCACCCTGACACCGCGTACGGTAGATCCCCATCACATTATCCGTAAGAATTCTGACATCCTCCGCGTCCAGAAGCATGGACGCTGTCTTTGCCGTATCCATCGCCAGTGTTTTATAATGCCGGTCCATCGCAGATGAATACAGCGTATAACTGACAGCCGTTGCCGCTGCCGCAAAAACCGTGGCAATCAGCAGAATCACGCAGACCATTTTTATTTTCAGTGAAATTTTCATTATGTTCGCTCCACTATTTCATTAACTGCCGGTTTTTTCATTATTCTGAACCGCTCTCCAGACGATATTTTTTCTGACAGGGCGCATCGCCGTCTTCATTGCCCTGAGTCCCTCGATCCCCATGTCGTCTTCCAGGTTGATATATTGAAACCTGTCCCGAATATTGCGCATCATTGCATGCTTGGCATAATATGATATTCCCTGTATATTTTTTGTGCTTTTTGCCACGATGATATCAAATGAATCCTTTGAAAGNGGCACACCTGCCACGACAGATACCGGCATGCCGTCCANATANACGACTATACCCTCTCCGGATAGCTCCTTGCGCATACGGANCAANGTTTCNTTCACCTGATCGTCTGACAGNGCGCCATCAGCTACCTTCCCCTTTCTGCATCTCCACTCACGCAGGATGTAAATGGCANNTTTCTCATTCACTGAATCCAGCGGATATATCTTTAGTCTGTATTCCCGTTCTGCTTTATGAACCTGTGTACGCATATNAGCATATGCCCTGCCCTTTAACTCCATATGTTCCCTGATGCTGTATATGTACTCATCNCCCGCTTCATCAGGTATATAACTCCAGCCTTCCGGGTACTCTCTCTGCATCCACAAAACATCCTCGGAACGCAGACAGACCAGTTCAAAATCCTTTTTCTGCATCCGCNTGCTGATAAAATCCCGAACCTCCTGTTCCTCCCCGCATGGAAAATACCATGCATTGCAGCCGTACCAGGCGCTTTTGACACAGAACATCCTTTCATCAATATATAAGGAAAGCCCCAGCGACTCCTGCCAAAGGTATAACGATGCAAATGCATGAACCGACAGCTCATGTCCGGAAGCTTTCCGAAGGCTTTCTATTTTTCTCTTCTCCCGAAGAGTGATCTTTTGCAGCATCATGACCTTATATTCCTGACTTTCTTCGCAGTGATATAGCCTCCCTTTACGGAGAACTCTGTCAGTATTCCGTTGCCGTATGATACTCTTGCGCCGATCAGTCCATACTTCCCTTCTTCCGACAGGTAAACACATTCATATCCATAAAACGCCCTCAGTATCCTGTCCGCTTCTTCTGCCTCCATATTAAATGAAACCGTCCATAAAGCTTCTCCCGGGCTGGCAAGATACCGTCCCTGCTTCTGGGGCATGGCCTGTTCCAGGCATTCGTCCATATGCCTCAGAAAATACCCAAGCATCTTTGGTATCCGTTTGTTCACCTTTTTCATATAATCATCCAGCGTATCTCTCTTTTCTATGGCAAAACTCTCCTGCAGTACGATATCCCCCGCATCATAAGCTTCTGCTATCTTATGAAACGCCAGACCGCCCACCGGGTACGCCCCCAGAAGGATCAGCGGCATAGGCCATGCGCCCCTGCAGCAGGGTAACGGCGCCGGGTGTATATTTACCATTGGGAAGGCATCCGTCACCGGAATGTGGTAATAGTAGCCCGCGCAAATCAACAGACTGCACCCTTCGTCCTTCAGAATCTCCATATCCCGACTGGTGATCTTTTCCATAGTATAGGGGATATGGTATTCCCCTGCCATTCCGACGATCTTGATATTGAACTCCGTAACATTATCACAGGGACAGGTATATATCCGGATGACTTCCACGCCTTCTTTTAATAACGTCTCCAATGCCGGATACATCAAATCGAACCCCAGATACGCCGTCCTTATTTTTTTTACTTCCCTAGTCATCTGTTTTTCTCCATCCTTTAGTTTGCCGGCTTCTCCGTTTCATTATGATACCCCTCCACGCTTCTGACCGTTCCATATATGCTCCTGTCATAGCAGTCCTTCAGATAATAGACCCTGCTCTCCCCCGGTTCTGCCGACAGCCTCCCCCATACTTCATCTGCCGCATTCCCGGATGTCCGGTTCGGATCTACTATGGCAAACGGCATTACCTTTGCCCTCACGATATCCATATCAGTGTATACGCCGCCCTGATAATCGTATCCCAGCAGGAGATACGGATAGCTTGCTTTATCCTCCCCCTGATTTTCAAAAATAGCATAAGCGGCGACTCCCCTTTCCAATCTGGTGAGCTGTTGAAAATAAGCTGCTGTCTGATTATCTGTCACGTTTTTATCTTCATAAATTACATTTTTTTGAAAGACCGGAAGATACGGTTCCCCATTTTCTTTAATAATTTCCAGTCCGGCATCCGCCGTACATACCGTCCACACACGGTCATATTCCTGATTCTCCGTCCACAGTCCGCTGACCTCATTGATACTGTAATCAGGATATATCTCCGGCGTTGTATCACTTACCATACCATCCGGAGCGCTTCTGTCATATACTGTCGAAACATTCAGTTTATTGTATTCCAGCAGTAATGATGATCCGATGACATAATACGGCACTCTATTCATCACCTCAGTTCCTATCCGGTACAGATATACACCTTCCTGCGTATAGCACAGGATGTATAATTTCCCTGCGGATACTTTTCCTGTAACGCTGTCAACTGCAGGTATATCATTGACACACTGTCTGGGATCCCAGTATTTCATATAAATAAAGCGCTCAAGAAAAGAATTCCAGCTATTCCCCACATATACATTACATGACCGGTCGATGCCTAAGCGGCTCAATCCTCCCCCGGAATCGCCATCCGGAATATAAGTGGCATAATAGATCAGCAAGTCCCCTGTCACGAAACACTTGGAATACTGCCTGTCCCCCTGCTGTCTCTGGCTGTTCCATTGATATGCCAGCACCCTCGGTCTATCCACCGTAAAGGTACGTGATCTTATAAAATCTGCTTCCATATCCGATTCTACCTTATTATCACTGACCATATAATATCCCTGTCTGACTGCGCTTCCCTCTTTCTGATCTGTCATTCGCAGTTGTCCGGTAATGTTATATCCGTCTATGCTGAACTGACCGGAATTACATACGTAATTTTTACACGTATCCTCATTGATTGCGAAAGCATAAGCGGAGCTGTCTTCCTCCAGAAAAAACCCTTCATATTCGGACGGAATCTCAGCCAACACATCATCCTTTGTCAGGAACGTATCATTTTGGCTGACATTCCACTCATAATCTGCTGATTTCCTGTCTCCATTTGTCATAAAATACTCACATTGTCTGTCATAGTTGATATTCTCTATATTGCAGACGATGGGTCCGTTCATCGTATAAAAACCCATACGTACGTCATAGCTTTTCATCTGATACTGAGATTCATCACCCGCCTCCTTTTCCCCCGATGCCTCCGGATGTTCCATTATCTGCTCCACTCTGGCGCTTACCTCTTCCAATTCATCTTCCCTCTCCACTTTACTTTGTGTGACTGTCATATACACATCCACATAATCCTCCCCTGCTGAAAACGACACATTATGAATATCAAACTCATACTGAGCCCGATCTCTGCTGTCAATTTTCCCGTCTTCTAAGATTTCATTTGTAATATCCATAATAATTTTTGAAAAATCATAATTTATAAGAAAATCGGGATCGGTTCCCCTCTCCAATGCATCCTGTACCACAGCCGCTTTGTAAACAACAGCATGTCCGTTAAAATAAATGGCATAGCTGCCTGTCCTTGCCGTCTGTCTGTTCGTACCGTTGTCCATCCATTCACTTGATGCACTGGCAAAAAAGGTCTGCTGGTCTGTATCCTGCGTAATCCAGCTTTGGAGCACCCGGTAACCCTCTCCCGAATTGCCCGCTGTGTATCGGTTAGCCGCTAAGACAGTAACCATCTGTCCGGACAGTTCCCTGGTGTCCTCAGTCACGCCGTTTTCAAAATAAACATAATCACCTGAGACAGGTACAATAGCAGCAGCCTCTCCTGTATTTTTATATACCATAGTCTGATACGCATAAATAAACGTATCACCATTCACAAAATCCAACAGTTCAAATCCCCTGACATCATTTGCTTCCTTAGAATATTCCTCCGGAATATAAAACGCGTCCGGATATTCCGATACATAAGCCTGGGGACCGAATACGCTATCCCGATAGTTCAACATGACTCCGATGCCCTCCTGTGCCTCGATCTCCTCGCGTTCCGCATCCGTCAGGTACTCTATCTCCAGATTACCGTTTAAAAGCGTTGTACAACCATCTAAAAGCATAACTATAACCAGCAGTGCTGCAATATACATACGTTTTCTTCTGATATATTCCATCCTATTCATACCTCTTCCGACTCTAAATCACTTTTAAGTTATGGCTGGACCGGTACAACACGATCAACAGTACGCCAACGACTGATGACAACAAAAGAAGCATCCCCGGCGAAAAAAATTTATATGCTGCTTCCAGCATAAATGTATATCTTCTGCTGTTTCCATATCCGTCCGAAACCACAACCGCATAATAACCTCCCGGCATCAGTGCCTCTCCCCTGACGTAATCATATTCCATACCATTGCGTGTCACCTGATAACTACATGGCACTTCATTGCACGTTATAAAAAGCGGAGCCGCTGCTGTCCCATCCCTTATCTCCTGATCAAAGTCCAAAAAGGGCGCCGTCGTATCCTTGGTCAGTTCTAAGACATAGGACAGATCCGCATCATTTTCCGATATAAAATAAAACCGGTAGCACCCTTCCTCTTCCATGAAATAATATCCACTTTTTCCAATCTCCCGCTCCTCTCCCTGATAGATGACCCTGTCAAGGGAAAACCCCTCCGAAGCCCCGACCACACTGACACAGTTATTCTTCCCATCGACGATCCTGAAATAAAACACGGTTCTGATCGTGCAGTAATCCTCTGTCGTTCTGTCAGACGGTTCCGGATAGACCATCTGGATACATTCATAAAATCCCTCTTCCTTATAGATATCTCCCTCCGGGCGGCCGATATATTCCCCATTGCAGCAGACGGTCTGTGACACACCGTCTGCGGGTTTCAGATATACGGGTGCTGCAATTACCGCCCCATCAGGAACATTTGACATCAGGACCTCCCGTCCGTCCGCTTGAAAACACAACATTCCCTGTCCCCTATCGTAAAAAAATGTCATATCCGACTCCCTTACATCTATCTCAGCAAATGGCACAGAAGCATCCAATGTATCAGAAACTATTTGAAAATGAAACATGCAACAGTTTCCCTCTTCCTCACTTTCTCCGGAGAACAGACATAACGTGTAACTGCCGCTTTCCAACAGCAGATCTTCCTGGGTATATGTATAAACGTCTCCGTCCTTAAGCATCTGGTAATCAAGGGTCTCATCAATAGAAAAATAGGCAAAATCCGTATCTTCCCCCTGCAGAACATTGGTATAGAATCCTCCATAATGATCCCATTCATATCGGTATCCATTCTCCGAATCCGACGCCGTCAGGCTGAGCCCTCTCAGCAAAACAGCTTGTACTGGTAAAACGGGGCAAAACAGCAGACATAACAGTAATCCTAAAAGCCATTTCAACCGCATACTATGTCACCCCTGTCCTGTTCCTCCTGCAATTCCTGACTGCTTATCAGTTCCCTTCCTGCGATTACTTCCACAGACTGGTCCGCGCTTTCCCAACATTCATCCGGCATGGCACAACCGTCTTTTTTTCTTGATTCCCGTTCTTTCTTAAGCCTTATCATTTCCTTTTCCCACATGGCCCGGTTTTTCGGGCTGTCAAAATAAGCCATAACATTCTCCCTTCCGGCAGTGACTCCTGTCTTTATTGTAATTTCTCCACGTCTTCTTGTGATTCATCTTCCGAGGGCACACCTTCCTGCGGTTCTGTCAGATACCGGCGGATCACCACATCAATGCCTTCCATTAATTCAGTGGAACCAAACGGTGCAAGGAGCACATAATCCTCCCTTCCAACACCTGCCGCATCCTGCACCTGAAAATCCCCCATTTCCAAAAGCATTTCTGCCTCCGGCTGATAACATACATACCCGGCGATTTTTCCTCCGATAAGATCATTACTTACAGAACCGGTATCACTGTAGCGCTGCAGTGTTATGCCCTCAACCGTATAAAGATCATTGGCCGATTCCGGAGCAAGCTGTGTAGAAACGCCGACCGTCTTACGGGCAAAAACCATGATATCTCCCGCGTAAAAGCCCCTGAGCGTCACCACATACACATAACCACTGCCATAGACAGTAGAATGCAGGCAGTTCTGTATCAGATAAGAATCCTCCCTGACCGAACCTATGGCAATATCCGCTTCCCCTGTGGATAATTTACCCGCAAACTCTTCCCTGTCCGCCGGTAGATACTGTACGGCAACGCCAAGCGCTTCGGCGATCGATGCCGCAATCTCCGCCTCCACCCCCTGATATTCCCCCGTCTCTTCATCCTGCCGGAAAAGTGTGGTTGCCGTATCCGGAACAGCTACCCTGAGGACACCACAAGACTGTATCCCTGCAACAGACTGATCTTTTCCCTTTCCGCACCCGGTTGCCATAGTGCATAATATTAATAACAATGCTGCAAAACATTTGTTTTTCTTATTTTTATTCATATCCCTTTTCTCTTTCATATTGTTCTTTTATCCCTTTCAATAACAATCTTATAAAGCTTTTTCTCTTTCATTTATACGGTAAACAGCCGCTCGATCCCTTCCTCCGCTACGATATCCACACAGGTCCTCTCAGAAGGAGAAGTAACTACAAATGCGCGGCCGCGCCCGTTATTGATAATGTCTTCCTGCTCGCTCTCATTAATTGCTCCCGCTTTTTCATACAGCTTGCAGAGATCATGCATGTCATTGGGCGCAAGCGGAAAGATAAACGAATACTGAGAGGCATTGATAATTGCCGTAGATTTCCTAGCCAATTCCTCCGTTCCCACAAAATCCTTGATATTCTGCGTAATGACGATCTGCATCCCGTTATATTTACGGATACGCTTTGCAAGCTGGTACATGAAATCCAGCGCGATTGGGAATTTGGAATCAATAAATACATGGGCCTCATCGATCACAATGATGATTTTACGGGAAGCATGGTATTTGATGTTGTAATCGCGGTTTTTAATGATCTCATTATCCAGCCATTTCAACACCAGAAGCATCTGCGCGTTAGCGATCGTATTGTTTTTATTCGCAAGCAGCGACTGGAAGTTAAATACTATAAAATTCTCCACGGTATCGATTGTCGCCTTGCCGTTCCACAAAAGGGAGTTGCGCCCTCCTGAAGCAAACTTGGAAATATAATTTAAAAGCGTCCGCAGATTCATCTTGGAATACTCTCCTTGTGAATACTGATAGTCATTCAGGAGTTTTTCGTAAAGATCGTCGAATATCGGGAAATCCTCCGCATTCAGACTGCTCAGATTCGTGCTTTCATCAATTCCCTTTTCATCATACATCCTGACAATGATATTATTCAGGTATTCCCTTGCGTCGGCATCCATACCCGGAAGGATCTGGGCAAAAAATTCCTCCAGAAACTGCAGATGGACATTATAGCTTGATGAAGCTTTCTCCCCTCCTTCCTCATCCTCCAGGGAGGTAATGATATGGAACGGGTTCAGCCGCCCCTGCGTCGCACTTCCCACATCTATGATCTTTCCATTAAAATTCTTTGCCATTTTATAATATTCATTTTCCGGATCCAGAATAAAGATCTTGGCATTCTCGGCAGCGAGATTGGCAAGCAGTGTTTTTGTCGCATAGGACTTACCGGAACCGGACTTGCCGATCACCACCATGTTACTATTGACCCGCTCCCTGTCCCGCTTGAAAAAATCAATAAATACTGGCACATGGTCCGATGCACCGATACAGATACCGTTTTCATCATTCAGTATCTTATGTACATAAGGAAACAACGCTGCCACTGAGGTACTGTGTATCCCGCGACTTTCCTTTTTAAAGGCATCAAATGCGGAGATATGGCTGGATGCATATGCCTCAAACTGCATCATAAACAGATCCGTCGCCTTAAATCCCTGTTCCGCCAAAAGCCGCTTTACCTGTTTTTTAAAGGAAGCAGGGTTCGCGTCCTTATCGGCTGCAGCCGGGTAGCGTTCACGCTCGCTCAGTTCATAGTCATACAGTGTAAAATATATATTAACGTCAAATAACGATTCATTGTCTCCCTGAAGCATGCTGAGCACACTGGCAAGCGTATCGATATGTGTTTCCAGTTCCATCAGTCTTGAGGTCTTGCCGGTCTCTCCGGCCTGTGTACGCAATTCATCAATTGCCCTGTCAATCTGCCGTATGCTCTTATACTGGTCTACCGGGCGCATCTTTAGCACTGCCCTGGTACCCGGCATATTAAAGAGAAAATGACCCCATGCATTGCTCACCATGGTCGGATAGTCCCGAACACGGAATGTATGAGTGAGCAGATCATCATATCTGGTCTGTCTGGAAGTAAAACGTATCTCCTTTGGAATGATCCAGTTCATATACTGCTCCGGGGCAAGGCTGTCTGCCTCCCTTTCATCAAAATGTACCGTATAATTATATTTTAGGAACACCACCAGATCCTTCTCTTCCAGTATCCGACATTCCATATCCGCCTGCGCCATACCGGCGATCATATCCTTTGCCTGGGTTTCCAGCAGCCGTTTGTCCCTGTGGAAGAATACGAGATAATGGAACGGCAGATATATTTTTTCCCTCTGGTTCCAGATTTTAATGCGGTCTATACGGTCATGGACGATCGCCACTCGTTTTGTCAGCTCCTCATCACTCAACAGACCATTCAGATAGCTCTCTTTCAGATCCTCCAGCTTTTTCTGCTCAGAAGCGATATAGGAATCCAGCACTATGGGACGATCAATCTTAACCATCGCCGCAGAACCCGTCCCCGAAACGCTACGCAATACAGAACCGTAGACATAGTCGATTACCTGATCCTGCCGGCTCTCCGTGTAAAACCGGAATTCTACATTTGGGATCTCCACAACGATCCCGTAATACTCCGATCCGTACTCAATAAACCTGCCGCTGATTCCGGTAAACGGTGTAATATCTTCCACCGCAGGAATCTTCTCTTTTTTCTTTCCTTCGTTTTTTGTCTCTTCTCCATCCACTACCCTGCTTCGGAAATATTTCTGCCTTGCAAGATATACGAGGGCACTATATACGATCATATATCCCTTTTCCCCCTCCAGGGGGATCACCAGTCCGATCACCAGGATCAGTATGATGACAGAGACGGGCACATGAAAGGGAAGATCGGAAAGGAATAGTGCAACGGCGAGACTGGCTCCGGTGAGCCCCACGGCGACATCCAGAATACCGATGCCCTTAAAAAATTCCATCTGTACTTTTGTTTTTTTCGGTATGATTCTCATTTCTTAACCTCCCATTCCCATATTGTTCGCTGCTCTGTAGCTGCCTGTTGCCCTGATATCGCTGACTGCTATACTTTTGACCGGATTCTTTTGTGGATGTATCAGACTGCTGCATCGATGGGCTCTCTTCCGCCTGCAATTGCCTCTGCGCTTTTTTTATGGCGGAACCTGCTGCCCCCGCCACTTTACCTGCCGTGTTTCCAATCATCCCGACCGCCGAGCCGCCAACCGAACTTATCAATGCCTGTTCCGTCTGTCCCGTCTGTGCATTTAACAGGGAAGTGATCATAGGACCGACTTTTAACATCGCCCATGCGCCGCCGACCAGAAAAATTAATTTAATGAAATAAGTAGCTTCCATTGATGTCTTTCCACTGCCCCACTGGATAGAATTGCCAATGATCACCGGACAGAGTATCAGATAGAGCTTCATAGCAACTAAAGAGCCATATCCGCCGAATATTTTAGCGATAAACATCTCCCGCCATTTTTTAAACTTCTCCCCGTCATCCAGCGGCATGACAGAAACAAACAACGGGGAAACAAGGTATAATGTTAAAACCTCAAAAATCCTTCTGATAAATGTTATACAGCTAACGACCATGATCACGGCAAGAAACAGCCCCATAGTAATACCCACGAGATAATCAAACCTGCCTAAGTCAAAGTATTTCATCACCGTTATGATATCCATGTAATTCATCTTTCCGGTATAAAATTTCTGCCGTATTCCGCTGGCCAGAAGATCCTGCCCGGAATCCGCATTGCTTAAATTAATCGCGCAGCCTTCCTTTGCCGCATCAAGGGAAGTAATGCCGAACAGAATACACCCAAGGCTCCCCGGTCCGCCGGCAGAACGATCTGTAAACGCAACGCTGATAGCCTCTAATACAATGTTGGAAATCTGCAGGATCACTATGACAAAAAAGGGAATCAATAAAAATTGGAAAAAGCATTTCAGCATAGAGCGCATGACTGCGCCAACCGGTCGTTTATTTTCAAAATCAAAATCCAACGTGGATTTCATTACGGCATAGATACAGAGGAGCATTGCGATCCCAAGCCCCAAAGACGTAATGATCCAGAAAGCTCCGGATACAGCTCTCTGCGACATCATGGCATTTAACAGCGAGCCCGATCCGCCCTGGTACTTTACCTCAGATGTCCCGATAAAAATATCAAAAGCAATATTAAGATAATCAATGAACTTGAATATCCATGACAAAAAGCCGTACAGGATAACACCGAAGATTTCCTTCAATATATCCAAAAACCAGGGAAATACCTTCTGAAGCACCAATGTCAGGATGGGGACAAGGATATTGTTAAAGACCCACCCGAACAGAGTCCCAAGCAGACTGGCGATAAAATCGACTATAGGTTTTAATATTTTACTGAACACCCATTCAAATATTTTACTGAACAGCCCAAGATATACCATTCTCATTTTGCTTTACCTCTCCTTATCTAGTGTGTCCGCTGCCTTTTGTCACCATGCCGGTCACACCGGCTGCAGTTCTTTTTGCTGTCCTGACTGCCGTCCCAACCATAGCAAGCATGGATCCCGTAGTCTGTTCGGCCGCCGATCCCGCTTCCGGATGCAGGATCGTCAGTATCATATGCTGCGACTTAAAGACCGCATATGCACCGCCGACCATAAACAGGATCTGCAGAAAATAGGAGATATCCGCATTGGTCGGAAACAGGTCGATCCCTCCACATGCCAAGATCGGAATAAACATGACATACAACCGGATAGCAAACACACAGCCAAACGCTGAAAAAAATTTCGCAATAAACATGTCCTTCCACTGACGGAACAAATGCCCCTCGTCCAACGGCATCACAGATACAAAAAATGGCGAAACCACATATAAAACCACGATTTCAAAAATACGCCGGATAAACAAAAGGATAGATGCCATAAGGATCAATATCAGAAAGATACAAGCAAAAAATCCCATTCCATATTTAAACTTAGAATATTGGAAATGATCCTTAACCGCACTGCTCCCATACTTCCAACTGCTCCTACCTTCAAAAAATGGCTTTCGTACAGCATCCTCAAACCCGGCCCGGTCAGGGGATGTGGATATGTTGTAGCCTTGATCATTGGCCGCATCCATGCTGCTGCACAGCCATATAATCGTCGATAAGCTGACCTCTCCGGAAGCCTGCCCTGCCGCACCGGTCTGGCTCTGCAATGCCGTATCAATACCATCCAACACGATTGCTGACAGCCGTAGCATGAAAACGCATAAAAACGGCACCAGCATAAATATAAAACAGCATTTAAGCGCGCTTCCCAAAACCCTGCCGATTGGATTTTTATTTTCCAGCGTCATATCTGATATCGATTTTGCAGCGGCAAAAACTGTAAAAACAAACGCCAATCCGACGGAAAGACAGGTAATGATAAGAAACGCCGTCTGGACACCGTCCACCTTAAAGAAAAGTTCCAATACCGTAAGTGCGTATTTTCTGTCAGAAGCCACGTAAACGACATCCTCGCTGCCGGAAAAAAACTCGAAAATCTTCAGCATGAAATCTATCACACCCAGCAGAGAAGTATAAAGCCAGTACACCAGCATAAAGACAGCATTTTTCAACATACCTAACAGGGAGCCCAAGACATCTCTCAAGAACGACTCAAGGATCGGGCTTAATATGGTTTCAAATATCTTACTTAAAACATCCGATAAAATTTTTAGGAAAGCTGTCATAACCCATCTCCTCAACCGTCTTTACCTGGTTCTGAAAGAACTGCGTATTCTCCTCATGATAATATATGCGCCTGTCACCAGCAGCAGCAGGATGGCAATGACGGTTACGGAGGCATAGTTTACCACGTCAGTAAGTATAAAATCCGCTGACGTTTCGTTCCCTGCTGCATCTATAACCGTCAGTTCATAGCTGCCCCGGCCTTCCATCCTCACCGGTGAAAACTCTGTCTGTGAAACACCGTCCACTGTCAATTCATAAACCTTAATATCCGTTGACAGATAGACGATATCCGCTCTTCCGTTTTTGATGGATATGTCAAACTGCGGTGCCTGTGTGTCCCTTACCATATCCAAAGAATATGTATATCCTGTCGCCTCATCACGCATGACAAAGTTGTATCTCCCGTCTTCCTCCATCCGGTAATATGCCAGAGAAGGCACTTCATCTCCGTCTGCGTCTCCGCCGCCGTATATAGGCTCTCCCTCATATACTACCTGTATGATCCCGGTATGCAGTGGCGCATTATATATCCCCACTCCTCCTATCGGCTCTCTGGCGATCCGAAAGACCAGCATCGGATATTCCTGTTCCGACATATAGGAGGTTGCAAACGAAAGAGAACTTTCCTTAAAAACAATACGGTAGATACCCTCCTCTGAAAAATTGCTCCCTGCTGTCTCATAAGGTTCTCCATCGCGGTAAACAGAAACGGTAACTGTCTCCGGCACATATACAGAAACATCCCCATTGACAATTGCACCGTTAGGGACACTGGCCTCAATCAATGTTCCTGTCTTTAATGTGTAACGGTAAACTTCTGTTTCCATATAAAACTCCTGCGCCATCCCCAGCGCCTCCTCTGCAGTGCCGGTTCTGATAGAAGTAATGTTCTGCTGCTGTTCTTCTACCTGTGCACCTGCTGCTTCCGTAATTGCATCCAACATTTCCCGACTGATCTCCTCGTCAGAGTCCGGCGCCATATCCTCCTGCAGCAGAACCATCTCATCTATAACCTCATCTGCGACCTCCTCGCGCAGCGTAAAACGAAATGTTCCCTGATAAACCGTCCCCTCATAATCGCCGGAAACGCGCAGGACATAATTACCGACCTCATTAATCTCTTCTCCTGCAGTATAGGGAATCTGCACGCCTCCCTTTTCCAGCGTATATGTAAGATTGGCAGGAATATCAAAATACACCGGCGGCGCTGCAAATCCGCCATTGGAAATATTACAGTAAAAAAAGAACAGATCATTCAATGATTCCTCATAAAGATCATACCGTCCATTATAGCTTTCATACAGAACGCCCTGAACTGCATCACTTCCCGTGCCGCTTCCGGATATACTGTCCGGGACACGGCCGGACGGAGTATACGAAGGTTCGTCCGCCCCATCCTCTCCGCCGGAAGTCTCCCCTGTTTCGGGATATTCCACCAGTCCGATCGCCCTGCTCTCCAAATCGGGTACTATTGCAAGCAAGAGACCGGCCAGCACTATGATCGGCACCCGCCATTTTTTATTCTTCATCATAATTTCAGTCCTGCCTTTCTTTTACTCTGTCCCATTTTTTCCATCTTCCTCAAGCACCAAATAATTGCGCTCCTCTAGATCATAGTAGATATCCTCTGCAAAAAACGCATGTGCCCTTACTTCCTCCAGATCCATCTGAGCAAATTCATACAAAGGACATTTGTAACTTGGCGTAAATTTCGTACGGATCGGGTGGTTGCCAAAAGTAACAACAATGGCATTGCCCGTATCCTGTTTATTGTTCAGCATCTGCAGCTCAGACGGATAGATCAGCGGTCTTGTCTGCATCTGGGAGGACACGCTTATATTGCCTGCCGCATCCTGCATCTGGGAAGATACGCTGTTTGTCGCCACCGTCATGTTGCCGCAAAGTTTGGAAAACTCTTCACATGTACCGATATCATTGGAACCGATAAACATCTTAAACCCGCAGTTGCTCTTAACGATATTCGCCACGTTATCTCCATACACGTTATTTAACTGTGTATAGGACTGCACAATCATGTTAAACCATATCTTTCTACTCCTGCCGACAGTGATCATCTTGTCAAATTTATCAATCTTGGGCATATTGCCAAATTCGTCCAAAATAAAATACACGTTTCTCGGCAGACTGAGGTCCTCCCTCGCAGATGCCACTTTGATCAGCGCTTTATAGATGCAGAGGATGAATACCGCAGCCAGCGCATGGCGGGTGTCCTTTTCATCAGGGATCTTAAGGAAAAGAGCCGTCGGCTCATGGGCAAACTGCGCAGGATCAATATCCGTCGCACTGGTCAGAGAGCAAAGTCCCTCGTCATTAAACATCGATAGCTTATCCAATGCGATCGACATATAAGACGCAAGCGTATTCTCCGCGGCAGACAATACCTGCCGGGAAAGTCCGACCGCCTTGGATATCCTGGAACGACCGGCGAAATAATTTTTCAACGCCTCATATTTATTTTCTGAATTGGCGATTGCCTTGTTTACATTGTAAAAGCAGTATTTCTCTCTCGTCATTTCCAGCTCCGGAACTGCACTATCCTCAAGCATGGCAAGACAGACCGCCATAATGATCGATCTGGCGCCTTTCTCCCACACCGGATCCTTTTCTGATTCAATGGGGCAGATTACGCTGACAAGATCATTTAAGTCTTCATAAACAGCATCATATATTTTCTGCTTCTGCACGTTGATCTCAGCAAGAAGCTCCTTGCGTAATGCGTACGCGCGCCCTTCATATTCATACCATGTCTTTCCATATTCCTCCGGACTGTTTATCAGCTTTAATCCGCTTCCTGCCGCATCATCGCAACGCTTATAGATCTCACTGCCTACCTTCAGGTATTCCTGATACCTGTCATAAAAATCCGCCAGCGGATTCCACCGGAACGAACTGTACGGATCACGCAGATCGAGCACCATACATTTGTAGCCATGCTCCTTTAACATCTTGGAATGCATCTGGAACAGCTCGCCCTTCGGATCCGTACAGATCATCGAAGAACCGGCGGCAGAATGTCCTAATATCTGAATCATCGGGTTGACAAAGGTTGTTGTCTTTCCCGATCCGGTCGAACCAATAATCAGCGAATGCATGCCTGATGCAATATTGATATCCAGCTCCTTTTTCTTTTTGTTATATACTGCATACAGCGGAATACCGTCCCTCTGCATCTCTCCCAGCTTTGTAAAACGGCTTTTTAGAAAATTCTCATTAATCTCCTTTTCTGTCATCCAGCGCGCATTTTCCAACGGGCTGTCCAGCCCCTTCCCTTTTACATTCATCATCCTGTGTCCCTCCTTTGCCGTCGGTTTGCGGAACAGCAGATACAGACATATTATCAGGCTCGTCATGATTCCCCCGTAGATATACGTGTTTAGGGAAAGGAACAAAGCAGGGTCCCAAAGCAGTGCATAATTTCCAGTAAGGATACACTCAGGCATATGGACCATTACACTGTCAGCCAGATATCCGGTCACGATCACCACTGACAGAAATGTTATTACATAACCTGTTAATTTTTTTTGCATCCGACCGATCCTCCTGTTACAATTATAAATTTTCATATTTTTTAAACTGTCTCCAAAGCAGGACAGCCACACAGCATGAAAGCACACCGTAACCGGCGATCAAAAACCTGCTTCCATAAAAAACTCGACTCAACGCCGCGTTGTTTTGAATCACATAATTGCATACGGCCGGCAGGTTAAACCCGATATGCATAGCCATGGAATAAATAATGTTATCCTGACGTATGGAGACTCTGGCAAGCAGATACCCCATAAACAGCCCGTACAGTCCCCAGAAAATATTGACATGGCACAGCGCAAAAAATATGCTGACTATGGCCACTGACTTATTTTCTTCAAACACGCTGAGCAGGCGGTTTAACATATATCCCCGAAACACTATCTCTTCCAAGACAGGAGCCGCCACTGCTGTAGAAACGACAGCCAGAGTTACATCATATGCTTCAAAACTACTGTAAGACATCTCGTTGTAGGACTGCATGAGCGCCTCCGGCAAAAACGTATATACCGCAGATATCCCGACTGCAACCGCCGCGCCAAATGCTCCCATTCCAAACAGATAATTCCACTGTAGTCCCCGGAGGGACAATGTCGCTTCATCTTTTAGTGATGCTCCTCTTTTTTTTGCTGATCTGATAAGGAGCAGGAATACGAGCAACAGTCCCAAAAATGTATAAAAATTGGCAGCGTATTCGCAATATTCCGGAGATGCCCTATATCTCTGCCGGTTAAATAACAGGGACGATACTGCCAACAGAAGCGGCGGTACAGTCATATAGACCATGACCGGTTTCAAGGCGTGCAGCAATGTCCCTCCATAGATCCAGATCTTTTGCTGCCAGGTCAGTTTCATGCTTTTACAAGCCTCCCTTATTGAAATGTAAACACCCCCGAAAATCCCGTCACTTCAAATATTTCCATAATCGGCGGTTTCACATTGGTGATCACCATGGAACCTTCGCTGCGGCGCAATTGCTTCTGAATGACAAGCAAAACCCTCAGCCCGACGGAACAGATATAGACCGTATCTTCCATATCCAGAACGATATGCCTTCCCTGCTCTGTCCCTGCTGCCTCTTTAAGCTGCACTTCCAGCTTCGGCGCATTGATCGCGTCAATCCTTGTCATCGCTCTGATAATTTTTTTCTCATCCATTTTTTGCTCCTTATTATCATCTTCCGCTCTGCAGAATATCAGTTGTTTATCTGCTTTCTGACTGTCAAGACGTTGGCTCCGTCCCGAAACTCATACTGTATGTCATCCATCATCTTTTTTGCCATCAGGATACCGTTGCCTCCGATCTGGCGTTCCTCTATCGGCGCACTGATATCAGGATCCTCATGCTCTAAGGGATTATACGGCATCCCCCTGTCCATAAAGGTCACTTTCAGTTCTCGCGGCTTTTGTCTCGCGCTGCACTCCACCGTCACTATCCCCGTCTGGGTGCCGTATGCATAACTGGCAATATTGGTATATAACTCTTCCACAACCATCTCCAGCGTGAGGCAGTCCAGCATCCCACTCTCTGAGCTATTCATTTTTTTACGCACAAAAGAAAGAACTATATCTAAATTGTCCATAACAGCCCTGACTGTAATAAAATCCGTAGCGGTCTGATTCTCCACCGGCATACCTCCATAAAATTTTCCGCATGATCATAGCATCATGCCGTCCCTGTTTCTGATATATCTGTCATACTGCAGTTTTGCCTTATTCCGCATAGTACGTGAAACAGAATAGATATTGCCGTTTAGCAGTTCCACTTCCTCTGTGGAAAAGCGGCTGATATAATCGCCATTTACTATGTTCGACTTGTGGATCCTTACAAATCGCCGATCCAGCAGTATTTTTTCCTCAAAACAATCCAGCTTTCCATATGCCTCTATCCTGCCCCTGTCCACCATGTTCAAAACCACCTTATGCGCGTGGCTTTCCAGATTGATTATGTTATGAAGCCGTATATGATACCACCCGTCCTTTAGTTTTAATCTCAGAACTGCGCGGTCGCTCTCCTGAAAATATTCCCTGCAGCGTTTCAGGATCAGCAACATCTGTTTCCTGTCAAACGGCTGTAGCAGGAAGGAATCCGCCATATGTTCCCATGCCTGCAGCGCATTCATCTTCTCTCTGGAATACAGGACGCAATATAGGTTCTGCCTGTAACCCCGAATAGCATCCATAGTCTCAATCCCGTTTAATCCGGACATATCCATCCTGATAAAGCAGACCTCATGCTGACCAAATCCCGATATTTCATCCACCATCTGCATGCCGCTGGAGACCTCGCTGATCTGACAGGGTTCCTCCATGCCTGTTACAAGTTTGTTTAACAGACCTGACAGTTCCTTTCTCGTCTTCCGGTCTGCGTCGCAAATGGTAAATCTCATTTATTCATCACCCACACTTTCTCTGCCGGTATTCATATGCTTCATGCATTTCTCTTTTTTTAACTGAATGAAATTATAGCAAAGCGTTATAATCATTTACATTTCTTTGCAAAAACAGCAGTTTAAACGGCAAAAAATAAAGGGATCACTATTTCGAGATTATATTATCATTTTCTTTGTTCTCCTGATGCTCGTTCTGATGACTGGTTTGTGCCGTCAAACGCTCCATATGCTCTCTATGCGGCTTTTCTTGCCCACTTTCATTACTTTCCTCTTCACTCAATTCCGCTGCGCTTGAAAGGACACGAGCCTGTTCACGCTCCCTTTCCTCTACTTGCTCATAAGTTAAGTTTTCGTTTTTAGCGTTGATCCTTTCTCTTATGACATGTGCCCGATCTATAGTATCGTCTCCGATGTCCCGAAAATCTTCTCTTCCATCTGCCCATTGAAGCAATTTTTCATCCGGAATGACCTCCGTACAGCCGCCCCACTTTATATAAGCCGCTACGGTATCAACGGAAAGCTCTCTCCCAAAAGCCATTGCCGTAAATGCTTCCGCAACAAATTCCAGCCTGTTTACACATGCGTATGACCCTAACTCCTCAAAAGCAAGATCCACCTCTCCTTTATTAAGCGTATTTTTTTGTTCATTTGTTCTCATCTTAAATTCGTGAAACAATTTCGGAGACGACTTTGCATGCATCAAATGCCCGATTTCATGAACAACCAACGCCTCTCTATATTTTTCTTCCTTTGTTTTTCCAAAATGAAAGAACCCCATATCCTTTTTTATTTTCCCAGGCACTGAATCTTCAATAAGATTGGGGGTTCCCGATTTTATAATGATTGCATTTTGGGTTGCCAATGCCTGATTTAGACTATCGCCGTCATGTAAATAAATATGTATATCCGGCGGAACGAAAGCAATACCATGTTCTCTTAATCCTTTCAGAGTTCGTTGAAAATCCGTTCCCATGATTGTGCTTTTCCACGTTTCATATCCATCTTGTTTGGAAGCTGTATTCTCTTGAAAATCAATTCCAATTTCCTGTTCAGAAGTTAAATGAATAGTTGCAGCCGCATTTACCCGCCCCCTGACAGATTCCAGAACCCTCCCCTCATATTCTGCAAATTTTTCATCAAACGGCATTTTAATTTCTCCTTCCTTCTTACAATGATGGTATATATTAATACAAACTCAGGAAAAAAACGTAGATTTAACATTTATTACAGTTTTTATGACAAAATAATGACATTACCGGTTGCCCCAAATGAAGCTGCGGAAATGATCTTATACTTATTGCGCTGTATTTTTTTTTGTTCTATAATTAGAGTAGATAGTAAACCTGTTTTAAAATCTGGTTTTAACACTGAAATATTAAAAATTATTACAGATAAGGTGAGTTATCATGAAAGAAAAGAAAAGCGTGATCATTATCATAAGCGTTGCCGTTGGCTTTATTGCCATCTTGGTTCTCGCAAACATCCTGCTGAATCGGGGGAAACAGATCCCGGAAAATGATCCTTGGTTGACCGGCACTACAGCAGGCAATCAATACCATGGCGGATTATTCTGCGAGCTGGACGGCACCGTATATTTCTCCAATGCCTACGATTCGGGCAGCCTGTATTCCATGCAGCCCGGTCAGACCGATCTGCAGAAGCTAAACGGCGGCGAGATCTTTTATATTAACGCCGGCGGCGAATATCTCTATTACTATTCCAGATCAAGCGGAGGGGAAGCCGGTCTTGGCTATGTCAGAGGCGGCCGCGGCATCTACCGCTGTGCCCTGAACGGAAAAAAGACCACATCCCTCAGCAATGCAACCTGCGACGGGCTTCTGCTTCTCGGCAATTCCCTTTATTATACCAGCTTCAGCGAAAACAGCGATAGTCCTGACAGCGCGCTTGTCACGCTTGCCAGCATTCCCATAAACGGCGGTGAAGAACTCCTGCTTGCTGACGGTCATCCGCAGCTTGGAACGATTTCCAACGGCATCTTATATTACAGCAGCATGGAGANTAANTATACCTTATGCACCTACANNCCCTCCACCGGAGGTNTTGATNTTGCNGTAGNACAGAGNATGTACCAGCCGATCATNCAAAATGATGTCGTATATTATCTGGATATNCATGANGATTATCATCTGAAAGCATANTCCCTGTATGACGGTAATATATGGACGATNGTATCAGAACGCGTGGATTGCTTTAATGTCATGAANGGCATCATATACTATNAAAACTGTNATCCTGATATNCTATGCACTAAAACGTATCTATATCGACGGAACAGGGGAGGAAATTGTTACAGACGGCGTATACCACAATATCAATATGACATCGGAATATGTGTATTTTACAGAATATAATAATGACCTTCCGGTCTACCAGACACCGACCTTTGGCGCAGTCAATGTAACCACCTTTGACGCCGCCTTCCGCGCGGCAGCCGAAATCACTACTACTGCCGAGTGATTGTTTCGCAAACGCCTGTTAATATTAAATAGGTAATTGCGAAAAAGTTGAGTCCGGTTTACATAACTCTTCGTTTAAAAATCTATGTTTCAAAAAAATCATAAATGAAATTATTTTTGAAACATAGATTTTCAAACTTCAGGTTATGTAAACCTCATGGATAGAATTGTGGAAAGAAAAATTATAAAAAGAATGAGGAGCCCACTATGAGCGAAAAAAAAGACCTTACAGAAGAAGCAAGAGAGCGGTTTGCCAATGATATCTTTGCGACACAGACCACCGGAATTCACATCGAAAAAGCCGAAGAATTATACGCCAAATGCACTCTGGACATTGAGCCCAAACACTTAAATGCCAATCATACGGTAATGGGCGGCGCAATCTTTACATTAGCCGACTTTACGGTAGCGGTCGCCGTCAACAATTCCGGCACCTCCACCGTATCATTGAACAATTTCATCCAGTTTCTCGGCGTTGCCAAAGGCAAACAGCTGATTGCTGAAACAGAATGTATCAAAGCAGGCAGAAGCACCGTGGTTGTCAATGTCAATATCCATGACGATCTGGGCAATCTTGTGGCAAGGATGCAGGCAACCGGATTCCGTTTAAGCTAGGGAATCTTCATATGATCAGGAGCCTCCAATACCCTAAAAGTTTCAATCATGAATTGGAATCTGGCTCCCGTTCACCCTATAGGATGCTATCCCTGCAATTTTCAGCACACAATATCAAATATTTTTGCCTATTTTTCTTTAATAAACACTATGCTTATCTCCATTTTGATACTCGAATAAATAAATAGAATATCCTGTTTCTTTCTGTTCATATTCTTTCGGCAAGTATTCCGTAGGGAATACAATATCTTCCTCCTTTATAAATTGCAGGAAAATATATGCAATGTTTTTTTCCCCTATTAACAAAGCATATTCGTAGCAGTGATTGTCAGCATCTATTGTTACATAGGCCGGATATGAAAAAGAATCCGTATCATACACGATTGGCTGTATTCTGCCCTCATACTCCTCCTGTATTCCCGCCAAACGTTCCATTTCCTCTAAATAATCGTCAGCTTCATAACTACACTCAAGATAAATCTGCGCTGTCGGATCAAGAAAAGTGTCAGCATAGTAATACGAATATTTATATACTTCCATGTTATCACTAAGTTGTTTTGGAAAGATATCCAGCTTGCTATATCCGTCAAATCCTTCAAATACCCCATAATCATTTATTTCTGTGGATGTATAGCAATCTTTCCATCCATCCTGCACTGCAAAACTGATCACCCCCGCCAACAACATAATTCTTATAACAATTATTACAAAGGAAATACCGATTACACTTCCAATCGATGCAAAAATAGTATTTCGCTTTTTGATTTTTTTCTTTACCTCCTGCATGGAAGCCAGTTGTTGTTTTTCATATCTCTCACTATCTATTGAGATACTTTGTTGCATTCCTATATAGATTTTTTGGCACTTCTCACAAGTGCTGATATGCTCTTGTACCGCCTCCGCACTCTCCTTACTGCATACCTGATCACAATATAAAGGCAATAAATCTCGAATCAAATTACATGAATAATTCATCTCAGCCCCTCCTTAATCATCAATTTTGCCCGGTGGTAGGTCACTCTCGCCCAGCTTTCCGTTTTTCCATGAATACAGCCAATTTCCTTAAAACTTAATTCGCCAAAGGTTCTCATCCAGAACACTTCCTTATATGGTTCCTGCATCCTATGCAAAATCAGATAAATCTGCTCCGCTGCTTCTTGGTCAATTATTTTTTCTTCAATAGTTCCTTTTGCTTCTATACCTTCTAAAGAACACTCCGGGTCAAGTTTTTTCTCTCTGCAGTAATTATAAAATGTATTTTTGGCAATTTGTAAAATCCACACATTTACTTTACATTCTCCTTTAAAAGTATCTATTTTCTTTAACACTTTAAAAAATGTTTCCTGTGTGATTTCTTCCGCAACGTGGTCATTCCTGCATAATCCCAGCACATAGAAATAGACTTGGCTATAATACTGCTTATATAATTCTTCAAAAGCACTCACTATGCCACCTCCTTCCTGTACCTTTCATTTATATGACACACAGACTTCACAAACGTTACAAAATTTTACAAATTTAATTTCTGCTTAAAACAATATCAAAATTATTTTACCTTTGACCTATTTCCTTCGGCTTTGCCCCAAAACTGAAAAAAGACTACAACTCTTAGTCGCAGCCTTTTCTTCCCAAAATCCATTTCTTATATAACTGCCTGTTTCCCACTCAACGAAGCCATGTTTGCTCTCGTTATGTTCGGCACTCCTGTACCGGATCAGAATTTCTTAGTCAGGATATTTTTATTCTTCCCGCGATATACATAGGAGTCATTGTTCTGAGGATTCCCTGCTGCGCCGGTGACAGTCACAGCGGGCTCATTTCCTTTGTGCTGTGCCTTTGCTTCTTCCGGAAGCTCTTTATGCTCGATAACATAACCTCTCTGGGATGCGGTATGGCTTTCTCTTACCCCTGCAGGCATCTCCATGTGGGATTCCTTCACATCTTCCAGAAGCTCCCCTACCGTCTTATGCAGCAGCGGATGACGCAGATATGGCGCGATCTCCGAAAGCGGAAGCAATACGAAATCACGATTCTGCATATCAGGGTGCGGAACGATCAGCTCTTTGCTGTCGATCACCATCCGGTCAAATAAAAGGATATCCAGATCCATCGTTCTGGGGCCCCAGCGTACCTTACGCTTCCTTCCGAGTTTTATCTCAATCTCCTGAAGGCATTTTAAAAACATCAGCGGTTCATAGTAGGTCTCCACTTCCATAACGCCATTATAATAATCTTCCTGCTCGACTCCGCCATACGGCGTACTCTTTCTGATGGGCGATACTTCCAGCACCTTACACCTTCTATCCTGATCCACCAGATCAACAGCCTGCTGTATCAACGCCTTGCTGTCCCCCTGATTGGAGCCGATAGCTACATATGCAAGATGACGCCGCCTGACTGCTTTGACCGACACATAGGATACTTCCAGCGAAATCGGGGCATCCGGCTTTCTGACCTCTACCGCCGCTTCCTGAACCGTTTCATACTGGTCCATCAGGCTGTCCGCCAGAAATTCCGCTACCGCCTCAATCAGATCAAATGTCTTTTCCGTCATTTTCGCGGCGATATATTCGCAGACTGCCGCATAATCCACCGTATTGGCGATTGCGTCAGAAACGCCGGCGTCCTGCAAAGGCAATTTTAAAACAACGCTGACCTCAAAATACTGCCCGTTCCATTTCTCATCCGCAAAGTATCCGTGATGAGCATATAGTCTTAACTGCTCAATCCTGATCTCATCCATAGGTATCATCTCCTTTTCTGAATTATATTCCCTGCTGTCTAACTAAAAATCTTTTTCTTATTATTAGTTCCCACTAAAATCAAAGAACTAAATATTAAAATTATTGATGTAATGATATTGCCTAAAATATTATCGTTAATGATATATATTCCCGATAAAGAATTGACAATACAGTGAAATAATACACATAACCATACGCTGTTAGTGTTCTTTCTTATACTTGCTAAAGCAAAACTTAATCCTAAAACATTAATTCCAAATGCAAAATAATTTTGTCCATATTGAGATACTCCTTGTATATAAAATAAAGGTAAATGCCACACCCACCAAATCAAACTGACTATTAAAGTTGATACAATAAACTTATATTTTTTTTCTAGTTCCGGTTGTAGTATATATCTCCATCCTGCCTCTTCTAATCCACCTCCAATCAACATCATAGGAATCATAATAATAATTGCAAATAATGGAGCTCCACTTTCATATCCTGAAATGAAGCATTGTGGCAAAATAAATAAAATCCCCAGAACTGCAACCATAAAATACGAAACAATATTGTGTTTGAAATCAAAAACATTTTTTAGCCACATTTTAAAATCAGTAATTTTATTATTTTTCTTTAATGCAAAAAATGAAGCAATCGTCGGCGACCATCCTCCTAATAAATATGGTAGATATAAAAGATAATTGTCGTTTAATGAAATTCCTTTTAGACTGCATAACAAACATATTCCCCAACAAGTTAACATGATCAAAAAAGTATATAGCAAATAATCTTTGATTAACTTATTCATTTTGAATCCTCTTAGAAAATCCGATTTATCAAATAAATTTTATCATAGTCCGTTCCAAACAGACATTATTTAGGAAACATTTACTATCGATTCTAACATTTTTATAACGCGTACGTTTTCTTTCACATCATGCACCCTTACAAAGGCACAACGCTTCATGACGGCATATGCGGTAATCGCCAGCGTTCCTTCCAGCCGTTCTTCCACCGGAAGATCAAGCGCATGCCCAATCAATGATTTTCTGGAAGCGCCAACCAGAATCGGCAGACCAAAGCAGTGCAGCTCCTCTATCTTGTTTAGAACAGCCAGATTCTGCTCGTATGTTTTTGCAAATCCGATCCCCGGATCGATCATCA